>Ga0073936_10000304_pt1 | contig 73508 bp, 73 predicted proteins | sample AliMusrvi5mmetaG_FD_87041 | JGI IMG/M metagenome (GOLD analysis project Ga0073936, IMG submission 87041) | Freshwater lake bacterial and archeal communities from Alinen Mustajarvi, Finland, to study Microbial Dark Matter (Phase II) - Alinen... | ecosystem: Environmental > Aquatic > Freshwater >... | reverse complement strand
GCAGAAGAAATACATTTTTAATAATTACGTGGATCCTAACACCTATATTTCTCTAGACATCCCAAATAATTTTGAGCAAGTATTGGCTTCTACCACTCCACCTGTCACTTCTAATAATACGCCAGTTATTTCTTCTACAAGCGTCAAAACAACTGTTCCCGCTAATTCAAATAATCCAATTGTTGTAACAACTTCAACTATCCCCAGAGTTAGCCCTTTTATTCCAAATCCCGTTGTTGTAGCCCCGCATTCAACTTCCACCTCCTTTTTACCGGATCCTATGATTAAACCTGACCTTGCCCCTGACGATGAAGACCAGGAAACACGGCAAACTTTTTACAGTTCGGATTCAGAAATTTTAAAATACACAAATATAGAAAGAGTCAATTCTTCATTAAAACCGTTGTCTGAGAATGCTGTTTTAGATAATATTGCCATTTCGAGAGTAAAAGATTTATTTGCTAACCAGTATTTTGAGCACGAATCACCGGATGGTCAGTCCGTTTCGGATTTAGCCATCCAGTATAATTATGATTATTTATTAATTGGAGAGAACTTAGCCCTGGGGGAATTTGGAGGTGATCAAGGCATTGTTTCTGCTTGGATGGAAAGCCCTGGGCACCGCGCCAATATATTAAATGGCAAATATAAAGAACTAGGCGTTGCGGTCAAGCAGGGGAATTTTAAGGGTGATGACGTCACTATTGCTGTCCAGGTTTTTGGGGAGCCGCTGTCTAATTGTTCCAAGCCAAATTTACAGAATAAAGTTTTGATTGATGATTCTACCGTGTCAATAAAGCAGATGCAGGCGGATGCTAAAGTGATGTATGATAATCTGACCGCCATAAAAAATAGTCCAAATTTGGATCGTGGTTATTATAATCAAAAAATTCAGGAATATAATTATTTTGCCAAGAAAGTTAATGATGCGGTAGTCAATCTGAAGAATTTAGTTGAAACCTATAACGCCGCTGTCGCCAGGTATAATTCCTGCATTAGTTCCTAATTAAATATTATGATTCTCTCAACCCACGCTATTTTTGGAGCTGCAGTTGCCTCATTGGTGCCTAATCATCCAGTGGCTGGTTTTGCTTTGGGTTTTGCTAGTCATTTTGCTTTGGATGCAATTCCACATCGAGATTATGATTTTATTTTTTTTGAAGGTGATTATGGCAGTGAAATTAAACCAATAAATATCCTCATAAATAAATTTCGATTAATCAGGGATATGCTCTTGGTTTCTTTTGATGCATTTATTGGCTTACTCTTGGCTTTTCTTTTATTTTTTGATCCGGTTCACCCGGCTATTTTTCTGCTTGGTGTGATTGGTGCTCTTATACCAGACTTTTTAGTTATTCTTTACATTATAATTAGGCACAAATCTCTGAAATTTTTTCATGATTTTCATACCAGTGTCATTCATTCCAAGGTTATCTTAAAATTAAATCAACCGACAGGAGTACTTTTACAGTTTTGTACTTTAACGGTATTAATTGCTATAATGTATAGTATTAAACATATTTATTTTTTAATTTATTAATTATTAATCCTTATAATTATGAAAACAGAAGAGACAAAAAATTTTTTCAAATCAATTCAATTCATTATCGGTTTGTGCGTAATTATCAGTTCCGTGATTTTTTCTTGGGCTTTTTATAATTCACGCATTTCCACGGATTCTATTTCCGTTACCGGCTCCGCTTCACGGGAAGTAGTTTCTGACAGTGCCAAGTTTTCCGGTAATTTTTCAAGAATTGTAAAGCTGAGCAGTTTAAAATCCGGTTATGATCAAATGGCCGCAGATTTGAAGTTAGTCAAAGCTTTCCTGGCAGCTCAAAATATTGATGATAAAAACGTTACTATTTCGCCGGTAGCTATGGAGCAGAATTATGATTATAATCAGAATAATGTGAGTGCTACGGAGAAGGATTATACCTTGAGGCAAACTATCGAGGTTGTTTCTTCTGATGTAAAAAAGATTACGGACCTGGCCCAAGCTACTCAATTATTAATAAACAAGGGAGTTATTTTCAGCGTTTCTCCGGTAGAATATTATTATAAAAATTTACCGGAAACTCGCGTGACTCTGCTTTCTTCGGCAGTGGCGGACGCCAAGAGACGGGCCGAGGAAATTGTGTCCGGTACCGGTAAGAAAATTGGCGCTTTGAAATCTGCTGCTAGCGGTGTGGTGCAGGTTTTACCAGCTAACTCCTTGGAGATTTCTGATTATGGTACTTATGATACTTCTAAGGTAAATAAAAACGTGATGGTAACCGTTAAGGCGGCTTTTGAAATTAAATAATAAAATAATGACTGAAATAAAATACATTGAATTAAATAAGGAAGAGCAAGAACTACTTGATTGGGCGGAAAAGGCACTCGCTCATGCTTATAATCCTTATAATAATCAAAATAAAGTTGGAGCGGCAGTCAGGACAAAAACCGGGGAAATTATTCCGGGTTCCAGTATTGCCAATGCCTCTTCTACCGTTAATTTATGTGCGGAAAGAATTGCGATTGCCACCGCTAATACTCAAGGGTTCAGAAATATTACTGCTCTGGCTCTAATAGGCACAGACGCTGATGGGGTGGTAGAAAATCCGGTGATGCCGTGCGGAGTCTGCCGTCAATTTATGGAGGAATATTTGACCATGAACGGGGGAGATATAACCGTCATTTGCTCGAACAGTGCTAAGGATAAAATAATCAAAACCAGCCTTAAAGAACTCTTACCATTACCATATTCTGGGTCAAGTATTTAAATATATAACAAATGATTGAACAAAAAAAAGAGGAGGGCTATGGTAAAATCGCTCCCACCGCCTGGGGAGTTGCTTATGACCGGGCACAAGGTGATATCAAATATGCAAAGGAGATCTTTGATGAAATTGATGCCGTTGTTGCTCCAACAGATCCGTTGGAGATTGAGTATATGGAACATAAAAAGCGAGCTAGAAATTCTCCAATGTTTGAAGCGCGTTACAAATTAATTAATCGTTTAATTGCTGAAAATAAAACAGATCAAATTCTTGAAATTGCCTCAGGTTTAGCTCCACGGGGTTTGGCAATGACTGAAGAAGACCCATCATTGTGTTATGTTGAAGTTGATTTACCTGTTATGGCAGAAAATAAAAGGAGAATCTTAGATAATCTTTTTACTAAAGGTAGGGCGAATCCTCAGAAGAACCTATGTATTGAAAATGGTGACGCTCTAAGTCTGGAATCTTTAGAGAAAGCGACGGTATGTTTTGAGAAAAAACCAGTTACAATTGTAAATGAAGGGCTGCTTCGTTATTTAAGTTTTGAACAAAAAGCTCTTGTGGCAAAAAATATATCCACTTTACTAGGGAAGTTTGGTGGCACATGGATAACTTCAGACATTACCCTGGCCAGAGCCTTATCGAATCGAGACGAGAGAAAGGTTAATAAGGAGTTGGTTAAAGCTTTATCTGGCATAGATGTTGATAAAAATTCCTTTCAGGATGTGGAAGAGGCCGTAAACTATTTTCAAAATCTTGGATTTACAGTTGAACGGCATAGTTTTCTCGAGGTAATTGATGATCTAATTTCTCCAAAAAATATTGGTCTATCAGAGGAAGAAACCAGAAGTCTGTTGACTCCTTTTGTTGTCTTTGTTATGAGACCTAAAAAAGATTCTACTATTTAGTAATCAGTTCTAAGAGGAGCGTTCTTGATAATATTTATTATTTCATCATCGGAATCCACGATCTTATATATTTCCATGAAATCTTTTGGGATGACGCGGTAGTCCTCATATAATTCATTCTCAATAAAATTCAGAAGCGGTTGCCAAAAATCCTTGCCTATTAGAATCACCGGAGTCTGAGGCATTTTACCGGTTTTAATCAGAGTCAGAATTTCAAAAAGCTCATCCATCGTGCCAAAGCCACCGGGGTAATAGACATAGGCTTCCGCTGAACAAAAAATCATGGTTTTTCTGGTGAAGAAATATTCAAAACTTACTGAGTCCGTTAAATATTTGTTTACGTATTGTTCGTTTGGTAATTTAATAGCATAACCAATGGAGTCTCCACCTGCTTCATAAGCACCCTTATTAGCGGCCTCCATAATACCTGGACCACCGCCGGTGACTACAGCATATTTTAATTCTTTTACAATTCTTCTTCCTAAGGATTCAGCTCTTCTATACCATTCATTATCTGGTGTTAAAATAGCGGAACCTAAAATGCTGACAGATTTGGGGTATTTCATCACCATATCATAACCATTTTTAAATTCTCGGTCGGCTGTTTCTGCTCGATTTTTTGATATGGCGTCAAGTGATTTTATTGTAAATTTTTCTCCACCGGCTATTTTGCTGATAACTTTTTTTTTGCGAAATAAATTTAATATATTCATGCAGTGGATTATATCATAAAATAATGTAATATAGTAAAACTGATGTCATTAGATTTTAAGATAATTAAAAAGTTAGATGGTAAATTGGGTCGGGCAGGGACCTTAACCACACCGCACGGAGTAATTGAAACCCCGGCTTTTGTGGTGGTGGGGACAAAAGCCACGGTTAAATCCTTAAATCCGGAACAAGTAAAAGAAGCGGGAACACAGGTAGTTTTAGCAAACACATATCATCTATATTTACAGCCTGGGGATGAAGCGGTTAAGAAAATGGGCGGTTTGGGAAAAATGATGAATTGGTCTGGGCCAACAATGACGGATTCTGGTGGTTTTCAAGTCTTTTCCTTGGGCGCGGCCTATAAAAAAGGGATTTCTAAGATATTACATCCAGTTGACCCGTCATTATTAATTCCGGAAAGATTTGATGACTCTGATGCGCCAAGACTAGCTAAAATAGGGCAGGATGGTGTTTCTTTTACTTCACATTTGGATGGCTCCATGCATTATATTACACCGGAAAAGTCTATTCAGATTCAGCATAATCTGGGCGCAGATATTATTTTTGCCTTTGATGAGTGTACTTCACCAAATGAAGATTTGAAATATCAAAGTGAGGCGCTGGACCGGACGCATGCCTGGGCGCGTCGCTCTCTTGAGGAGCATATTAAGCTTGAGAAGGAAAAGTTAGAAAATGATTTTCCCCAAGCACTGTTTGGTATAGTACAAGGCGGGCGGGATGAGGAATTGCGAAAAAAATCTGCAAAATTTATTTCCGAGGTGGCGGTAGATGACAAGAAATTTGATGGATATGGCATTGGCGGTTCCTTTGCCAAGGAAGATATGCAAACCGCAGTAAAATGGGTGAATGAAATTTTACCGGAAGAAAAACCGCGGCACCTTTTAGGTATTGGTGAGCCGGAGGATTTATTTATGGGAATTGAAAGTGGAGTGGATTTGTTTGATTGTGTTTTGCCAACGCGTTTGGGGCGGAATGGCACCATTTATACTAAGACCGGTAAAATTCATATTGGAAATACGGAATTCAGATTAGACACCAAACCAATAGAAAGCGATTGTGAGTGTTATACCTGTAAGCATTATTCTCGCTCATATATTTGTCATTTATTTCATGGTAAGGAAATGCTCGCGGGTACGCTCGCCTCAATCCACAACATTTATTTTCTCGTAAATTTGGTAAAAAATATCCGCCAATCAATTTTAGATGGAAATTTTGAAGAGTATAAAGAAAGTTTTTTAGGGAAATACTTAAAAGCATGAAAAGAAACCCCTCCCGGCCTCCCCTTGTCAGGGGAGGGGAAGACGCTAAACTTTTAGATATTAATTTTATTCCATACGATAGAGCCTTAGTCTCTCGCGCCAGAGAATTAAGATTAAATCAGACTTCTGCCGAAAAGGTCTTTTGGAGATATTTGATCAATAGAAGGACAATAAATTACAAATTCACTAGGCAGAAACCAATTGATAATTTTATTGTAGATTTTTACTGTTCTGAACTTTTATTAGCTATAGAAATTGATGGTGGAATTCATTTAGCCTATAAAACAAGAGATCAGGAAAGAACGGATTTGTTAAATTATAAATACAATCTATTAATCGTTAGATATTTAAATGATGATGTCTTAAATAACCCCAAAAATGTTATTGATGATCTAGAAAAAATAATTCAAACTCGAAAATTAATTTCTTTTTCCCCCTGACAAGGGGGATTAAGGGGGTTGTATTTGATAAAAAGTCGTACTTGTTTTTCCTTCAAAAAAGTAGCATAATCACAACTTAAATGCAACAGAAATTATTCAAATTAAAGGCTGACTATAAGCCTGCGGGAGACCAACCGGTGGCCATTGAGAAGCTGGTTAAAGGGCTAAAGAAAGGTTACAAAGACCAGACCCTTTTAGGGGTGACCGGGTCTGGTAAGACCTATACTGTGGCAAATGTGATTGAACAGGTACAGAAACCTACTCTAGTGATTGCCCATAACAAAACTTTGGCGGCGCAACTGGCGCAGGAATACAAGGAATTCTTCCCAGATAACGCTGTGCATTATTTTGTTTCTTACTATGATTATTATCAGCCGGAGGCTTATATTCCCGTGACAGATACCTATATTGAAAAGGAAGCCATGATCAATGAAGAAATTGACCGTTTACGTCATGCTTCTACTCAGGCCTTACTTACCAGAAGCGATGTGATTATTGTGGCATCTGTTTCCTGTATTTATGGTTTGGGTTCACCGGTAGAATATGAAAAAGTTAATTTAAAAATAGAAGTGGGCCAGGAAGTCAGCCGAGCAGATCTGATCCGCAGGTTCATTAATATTCATTTTGAGCGGAATAATACGGATTTAAAACCCGGGGAATTTCGGGCGGTGGGTAATGCTTTAGAAATAATGCCGGTAAACGAAAAACTGATTTATCGTATTGATTTTACAGGAAACCCTGAACCAGGACGGGCAAGTAAAATTAAAAACATTTATAAAATAGATGCCATCACCAGACGCCTGATTAGCGAAGAAAAAGTTTTCTTTTTATTTCCGGCCAAACATTTTATTACAAATGAGGAGGAGAAAAAGAGAGCCATTAAAAGCATCAAAATAGAATTAGAGGCTCAGCTTAAATATCTAAAAAAACTTGGAAAGAATTTGGAGGCGGAAAGGTTAAAAAGACGGACAAGTTATGACTTATCCTTGATTAAGGAAGTGGGGTATTGTAATGGCATTGAAAATTATTCCCGGCATTTTTCCGGGCATTCTGCCGGTGAGCCACCAGATACTTTATTGGCTTATTTTCCTAAAGATTTTCTAACTATTATTGATGAAAGCCATGTGACCATTCCACAGTTAAATGGCATGTATGCGGGGGACGCTTCACGTAAGAAAAATCTGATAGATCATGGTTTTCGTTTACCGAGTGCTTCTGATAATCGCCCCTTAAAATTTCCGGAATTCGTAGAAAGAGTTAATCAAGTCGTTTATACTTCCGCCACACCGAGCGATTATGAACTGGAAAAGAGTAAGCAAATAGTGGAGCAAGTCATCAGGCCAACGGGTTTGATTGATCCGGAAATAGAAATTCGGGGAATAATTGAAAAAAGTAAATACAAAGGTCAGGTGTTTGATTTTATTAAAGAAACAGAAAAAGTGGTGAAGGGGGGCGGACGAGTGATTGCTACCACCTTGACTAAAAAAATGGCGGAGGATTTGAGTGAATATTTGAAGGAGAAAGGAATTAAAGCTGAATACTTACATAGTGATATTAAGACGATTGATAGGATTGGTATTTTGACGGATTTTAGAAAAGGAAAATTTGATTGTATTGTGGGCGTAAATCTACTGCGTGAAGGTTTGGATTTGCCGGAAGTAGAATTTATCGGGATCTTGGATGCGGATAAGGAAGGTTTCCTGCGTTCTGATACATCCCTGATTCAGATCATTGGCCGCGCTGCGAGAAACGTAAAAGGAAAAGTCGTTCTTTATGCTGATAATATTACCGGTTCCATCAAGCGGGCGATTGAGGAAACGAACAGAAGACGAGAAATCCAGGTGGCTTATAATGTTAAACATAATATCACGCCAAAAACAATCATAAAAAAGATCAATGACATTATGGAGAATCTGAAATCACCGCATGATAAGGCTGTCTCTGAATTATTAAAGATTGATAAAAATATTATTCTAAAAAATCCCAAGAAGTTGATAAAACAAAAAGAAATACAGTTGAATGCGGCTGTGAAAATTTTGGATTTTGAGACAGCCGCTATTCTCCGGGACGAGCTTATAGAGTTGCAGAAAATATTAAAAAAATAGGCTTGCACCGCGAAGCTTATTTGGCTTTGGAAATAAGTGGAGTAGTGTGGTAAAATCTCCATATGTTCAAATGGCCCTGGAAAAGGAGTGAGATACATTATGATGAGCGAGAAAAGGATATTGATCCGGATGAAATCTTTGTGGATTCCAGTAATTTGCCTAATTTTGACACCTATCAATTTGAAGGACGGTTAGAGAAATCCATTTCCCGCCGAAGTATTTTTATTTTAAGCGCTGTTGTTTTTTTAATTGTCTTTGCTTTTATTATCCGTGTTTGGGATTTACAAATAAGCCAGGGGAGCCAATATTTTGCCAAAAGTGAAAATAACCGTCTGCGTAATTCTTTGATATTTGCCAAACGAGGGGTGATTTATGACCGGGAGGGTAGCAAGCTAGCTTGGAATGCTGAGAACTCTGCAGACAAGGCGTTTGACTTGCGTAAATATATTCCTCTGGATGGTTTTTCACACTTGCTTGGTTATCTGAAATATCCGTCAAAAGACAAATATGGTTTTTATTTTTCTGAGGTTTTTGATGGTAAGGACGGAGTAGAAAAAACTTATAATGACATCCTGTCCGGTGAAAATGGTAAAAGAATTGTGGAAGTGGACGCTTTGGGCGCCACGCAAAGTGAAAATATTATTCATAATCCAAAAGATGGTGATGACGTTACCCTTACGGTTGAAGCCTCAATTCAGAATAAAATGTTTCAGGAAATAAAAAGCCTCGCTGAAAGTACCGGTTATTCTGGCGGGGCGGGTGTAATTATGGATGTAAATACCGGTGAGGTTTTGGCCTTAACCAGCTATCCGGAATTCAGTTCACAGGTGATGACTGACGGCAGCAACGCCAAGGCAATAAACGCTTATTTACAAAATAAGAATAACCCTTTTCTTAACCGAGTTATTGATGGCCTTTATACTCCCGGTTCAACTGTCAAACCTTATATGGCGTACGCGGCCTTAAATGAAAAAGTGATTGACCCATTTACGAATATTTTTGGGACGGCTTTTATCTCCGTTGCTAACCCCTATGATCCTACCAAACCCTCAATTTTCAAGGATTGGAAGGCTCAGGGTTATGTGGATATGAGGAAGGCCTTGGCTGTTTCCTCAGACGTTTATTTTTATGAGGTGGGTGGCGGATATGAAAGTCAAAAGGGTTTGGGTATTACTAATATTGATAAATATATGAAGATGTTTGGTTTTGGCCAACCATTAACTTCATCATTTTTTTCTGGCGTGGCGGGAACAATTCCAACTCCTGAATGGAAGAAGGAAACTTTTGCCGGGGATGATTGGCGAATTGGAGATACTTATCACACTTCCATTGGTCAATATGGTTTTCAGATTAGTCCAATTCAAATGGTCCGGGCGGTGGCCTCCATTGCGAACGGTGGTAAATTAATTCAGCCTAAAATAATTTTAAATGAGAAGATTGATGACGGAGTTGTCGATTTAAATTTAAATTCAGATTATTTAAAGGTGATAAAAGAGGGAATGAGAGATGGCGTGATGAAAGATTATGGCGTGGTTAAATTATTAAATAATGCAAATTATACCGTTGCCGCCAAAACGGGAACCGCTGAGCTGGGAGTTTATAAACAATCCATTAATTCTTGGGTGACCGGTTTTTTCCCTTACGACAATCCTAAATATGCTTTTGCCGTAATTATGGAAAAAGGTCCGGCTAATAATACTACCAGCGCTACTTTTGTGATGCGTAATCTTTTGGATTATATGGTGGCCAATAAACCGGAGTATTTGAAATAACTTTGCTTTTTAGGGCTAAAAATGTTATTATTTTGGCTAATATTAGTTAATAATAAACAAAATGAAAGAAGAAAGAGAATACTTAACCAAAGAGAAATTTGAGGAGCTGAATAATGAACTTAAGGATTTAAAGACCGTTAAAAGAAAGGAAGTAGCCGAGAGCCTTGATTATGCACGTGGTTTGGGTGATTTGTCTGAAAATGCGGAATATCATGAGGCCCGTGAATTACAGGCTAATATTGAGGACAGAATTGCCAAATTGGAATCAATGCTGAAGAACGCCACTATTATGTCCGGTGAATCTGCTCATGGTGAACATGTTAGAATTGGCTCAGTGGCCACTGTTGAGAAAAGTGGTGATAAAAACCATAAGAAATTTAAGATTGTCGGTTCAGAAGAAGCTGATATGGCTCAGGGTAAGCTTTCAAATAGAAGCCCGCTTGGTATCGCCATTCTTGGTAAGAAAATTGGTGAGTCCTTCTCCTTCAATTCTCCAGCGGGGACTATGACATATAAGATAATTAGTATAGAATAAGAGAAGTTAATAATTAATTTAATGGCTTCACTTGATGAAATAAGAAATACGCGAATTGAAAAGATGAAGATGCTCCAAGCAAAAGGCATCAATGCTTTTCCCGCAAAAACAGCTAAACAATGTTTTCTTAAGGATGTTATAGAAAATTTTGAGGATCTGACTAAGAAAGACTCCGTTATTTTGGCTGGCCGAGTGCTGGCGGTGCGTGGTCAGGGCGCGTTGATATTTTTTAATGTGAATGACGGCACTGGTTCTCTTCAAGGTCTCTTGAAAAAGGATGAGATGGACGCTGAAGTTTTTGACTTGTTTGTAAATACCGTTGACCTGGGTGATTTTGTGGAAATTTCTGGCAAATTATTTGTGACCAAGAGAGGAGAGAAAACTTTACAGGTGAGTACTTGGAAAATGCTAGCCAAGAGCTTGTTACCTTTGCCGGATAAATGGGATGGTTTACAGGATGAAGAAGGGAGATTAAGAAAAAGATATTTAGACGTCATTTTTAATCCTGAGGTTAAAGACATGATAGAGAAGCGGTCCAAATTTTGGTCAGCTACCAGAGAATTTTTAGTAAATAAAGGTTTTATGGAAGTGGAAACACCTATTTTGGAAAATACTACCGGTGGTGCCGAGGCCAAACCTTTTATTACTCATCACAATGCCTTGGATATGGAAGTCTATTTAAGAATCTCACCAGAATTATGGTTGAAGAGGTTGATGGTGGCAGGCTTTCCCAAAGTATTTGAGATTGGAAGGATATTTAGGAATGAAGGCATGGATGCGGAGCATTTGCAGGATTACACTCAGATGGAATGTTATGAGGCCTATTCTGATTATGAGAAAGGGATGAAATTCATTGAAGAGATGTATAAATTTGTCGCGGAAAAAACTTTTAATACCTTGAAATTTAAAATCAAGAATTTTGACATTGATTTGGGACAGAAATGGGAAATATATGATTACGCGGAAATTATAAAAAAAATGACCGGCATTGATATTTTTAAGGCAGATTTGGAGGAGGTAGAAATGAAATTGAAAACCTTGAAAGTAGTTTATGAACGCGGTGAGGTGTTTAATCTCACTCGCGCTATTGATAATTTGTGGAAATATTGCCGCAAGCAAATTGCCGGTCCAGGCTTTCTGATAAATGTACCGGTGATGATGGAGCCGTTGGCCAAGAGGATGGAAAGTAATCCAAATTTGGTGGAGAGATTCCAGGTAATCCTTGCTGGTTCTGAAATGGGTAAGGGTTTTAGTGAATTAAATGATCCAGTTGATCAAGCTGGTCGTTTTGCCGAGCAGGCTAAATTGCGTGCTGAAGGGGATGATGAAGCTCAGATGACTGATGGGGACTTTGTGGAGGCCTTGGAGCATGGCATGCCTCCCACTTTTGGTTTTGGTTTTGCTGAACGTCTATTCAGTTTCTTAATGGATAAACCAATTCGTGAGTGCCAAATTTTCCCATTACTTAAACCAAAAAAGGACTAACTATTTAATAAGTTCTTAATCAAAAAATAACCTTTAAATAAGAGGTTATTTTTTGATTTACAGGAATAAAAAGTTATCCACAACTAAGTGGTTATTTGGCTTGTAGAGTGGGACAAAGTGTTATAAAATAGTAGGTAAGTGGTATGAAGTGGTATGAGAGGAAAAACACTGAAAGCACAACGTAAAACTTCAAATCAAAACTAAATTAATTTACAAAAAATAAAATGTTAATCGGCGAATACATTCACACCATAGATGACAAGAAAAGGCTTTCATTGCCGGTGAAGTTTCGTAAAGAAATGGGTAAGAAAATTGTGCTGACTTCCGGTTTGGATAATTGTCTTTTTATTTTCACCATGGGTCAGTGGAAAAATATTTCCGCCAAACTTTCTGAGGCTAATATGCTACGAGCAGATAACAGAAGTTTTAACCGTTATATGTTTGGTAGCGCTACCGAGGTAGAGGTAGATGCGTTGGGGAGAATGCTGGTGCCGGATTTTTTGGTGGAGCGGGCAAATTTGAAAGGCAAGGTCGCTTTGATTGGAGTGCAGGATCGCGTGGAAATCTGGAATGAGGAGGCCTGGAAGGCTTACAAGAATGTGGTGGAAAAGGAGGCGGATAGTTTGGCGGAGAAGTTGGGTAATGCGGGGATGTTGTAAAACATGATACACGAAACAGTTCTTTTAAAAGAAACAGTCGACGGACTAAATCTCAAACCGGGAGACGTAGTTTTTGATGGCACTTTGGGTGGCGGTGGGCATAGTGAATATGTGGCCCAAACTTTTGGTCCGGCGGTAAAAATAATTGCCGTGGACCGTGATGTTGACGCCTTGAAACGTGCTGAGGTGAGGTTAAAAAAAGCCAGTGCTAATTGTTCCTTAACTTTATCGGACTATCGAAATATTGATCAAGTTTTAGAGGAACAAAAAGTTGAAAAGGTGCAGGGGATTATTTTGGATCTAGGCTTGAGCTCCAATCAGCTAGATGAAAGTGGCCGAGGCTTTACCTTTAAGAATAATGAACCGCTTTACATGACTTTTGCTTCACCAGCTGACAAACCAACTGTGACTGCGGAAACAGTGGTGAATCAATGGAGTGAGGAAACACTGGCTGACATTATTTACGCTTACGGGGATGAAAGATACGCCCGGAGGATAGCCAAGAAAATTGTGGAGAGCCGTGAGGAAAAAGAAATCAAAACCACCACGGATTTAGTCGAGATAATCAGTCAGGCAGTACCGGCAGTTTACAGAAAGGGAAAAATTCATTTTGCCACCAAAACTTTTCAAGCTTTGAGGATTGCGGTCAATGATGAACTGGGCGCGCTTAAGGAGGGTTTGAAAAAAGGTTTTGACAGTTTAAGCAAGGGTGGGCGGATGTCAGTAATTTCATTTCACAGCGGTGAGGACAGGATAGTGAAAAATTACTTCAGAGATTTATATAAAGATAAGAAAGCCATTTTAATAAATAAGAAACCAATCATAGCGAGTGCGGACGAAATCAAAAAAAATCCAAGATCAAGAAGCGCAAAACTGAGAATAATTGAAAAAATTTAATAAGACAATGTTTAACAAAAAAGACAAAAGAATAAATAATCGGGAACCAAACAAAGTATACTGCTGGTCACTTATTACTATGCTCAGCCTTTGCCTGTTTTCTTATGGGTATTTTGTTCGTGGGGTGACCGTGAGTATTGTGGCTAGACAAACTATGGAGGAAAATCTCTCCAACTTGAATTCAAGGGTAATCACTCTGGAATCCGAGTATATCAAGACAAAAAACAGTATTACCGGAGAAATGGCTCAAAATTTAGGTTATATTTCACCTTCAAATCAAAAATTTGTGTCAAAAGACACCAGGAATCCTGGCCTCTCTCTGGTAACTACCGGCATTTAGCTTAAAATATGAATCCAAACAAAGAAAAGAACAGAATACGGTTCATCTTTGTTTGCTTTCTAATATTTGCCTTGGTTCTGGTAGTTAGGCTTTATTATATTCAAATTATTCATGGGCAGGAATATATTGATAAAGCAGATCGTCAATACGTCTCACCCAGCCGTAACGTTTTTACCCGCGGCAGTATTTTCTTTCAGGATAAGGATGGCTCACCATTAGGCGCAGCTTCTCTGGCTACCGGTTATCTTATTACGATAAATCCGCAGAAAATTATCGATGCTAATGATGCATATGAAAAAATTTCCGCCGTCTTACCGCTTGATCTGGATTATTTTTATTCCCGGATTAATTTAAAAAATACCGTCTATCAAAAAATTGCGGATCAAGTGCCGGAAGAAATTATGAAGAAGATTGAGAGCCTAAATATTCCCGGAATCAGTATTGAAAAAGAACGTTGGCGATATTATCCCGGTGATAACATGTCTGCTCAGACTCTGGGCTTTGTGGGCTATGATGGTGACAAACTTGTTGGCCGTTACGGTCTGGAGAAATATTACGAGGATGTTTTGTCCCGGGATAATAATCAGGCCTATGTGAATTTTTTTGCCGAGATATTTTCAAATATTAAGCAAACCATGACCAGTGACACCAGGCAAGAAGGTGACATTGTTACCTCAATTGAGCCAATGGTGGAAAAGTATTTGGAGGATCAGGTTAACGCTGTGAATCAAAAGTATTCCTCCAAAGTAACCGGGGGGATAATTATTGATCCAATGACCGGAGAAATATATGCCATGGCCGTGTCACCCACCTTTGATTTGAATAAATTTGGTGAAGAAAAAGATATTAGTGTTTTCAATAATCCGTTGGTTGAAGGACTTTATGAAATGGGCTCAATTATTAAACCGCTGACTATGGCGGCCGGTATTGATATGGGCGCAGTTACCGCCAATACTACTTACAATGATACTGGGTCACTGACTCTTGATACGGCCACTATATATAATCACGACAAGGTAAAGAAGGGTGTAACAAATATGCAAGAGGTTCTAAATCAATCACTGAACCTTGGAGCCGCTTTTGTCGTCCGGCAGATGGGCAAGGGTAAATTTGCGGACTATATGCGTAATTACGGTTTGGGTGAGGAAACAGGAATTGATTTACCTGGTGAAAATCATGGTCGGCTGGAAAACCTGAACAGTCCAAGGGATATTGAATACGCCACTGCTTCTTATGGGCAGGGAATATCGTTGACGCCCATCGCTACCGTCAGAGCTTTGGCATCTTTAGCCAATGGGGGCAAGCTGATAACTCCACATGTGGTTAAAAGAATTAATTATACCTCAGGACTTTTTAATAATATTTCGTATATTAATGAAGCTAAGCAAGTAATTAAAAAAGAAACATCGGAGGAGATATCCCGGATGCTTACCCTGGTGGTAGATAAGGCCCTGGTTAATGGAAAAGTAGCTCTGCCAAATTATAGCGTGGCAGCGAAAACTGGAACCGCCCAGATTGCCAAACCAGGCGGGGGGTATTATGATGATAGATGGTTGCACTCGTTCTTTGGTTACTTCCCCTCATACAAGCCTAGATTTCTGATTTTCTTGTATACTGTAGAGCCAAAAGGAATTGACTTTGCTTCCCAGACATTAACAAATCCGTTCATCGATACCGTAAAGTTTTTAATAAATTATTATAATATTGCGCCAGATCGCTAAAATAAAATGAAAGAAATACTCAAAAAAACAATTGCCAAGATTCTTGAATATGAAGCTCGGGCCATTTTAGCAAAATACCAGCCGCGGATAATTGCGGTGACTGGCAGTGTGGGTAAAACTTCCACCAAAGATGCTATTTATGCCGTTATCTCCAAATCCTTACATACCCGGAAAAGTGAAAAAAGTTTTAATAGTGATATTGGCGTACCTTTGACAATTTTAGGAGTGAGTAATGCCTGGAATAATCCCATAAAATGGTTACAGAATATCTGGCAAGGCCTTATCCTCATTATTTTAAAGAAACAGTATCCGGAGTGGCTTGTTTTAGAGGTGGGCGCTGACCGGCCTGGTGATATCAAGCAAATAGCCAAATGGCTAAAGCCGGATGTGGTGGTGGTGACTAAATTTTCAAAAGTGCCGGTTCATATAGAGTATTTTAAATCTAAAGAGGAGGTGGTGGCGGAAAAAGGTAATTTAGTTGATGCCTTAAAACATGATGGTATTTTAATCCTCAATAGTGATGATGAAGACGTTTATGCCTTTAAAAATAAGACCTTAAATAAAATTATTACCTACGGCATGATGGGCGATGCGGAAATGCGGGCTACAAATTATTCCGTGTATTACAATGAGGATACAGGCGAGCCGTTTGGCGTTTATTTTAAAGTGGAATATATGGGGAATTGTTTACCAGTTAGAATTCTTGGCACCTTAGGTCAGAATAATATTTATTCCTGTTTAGGGGCGCTCTCGGTGGGTATGGGACTAGGATTAAATTTAGTGGAAGCTACGGAAAATTTATCAAAATATACTCCCTCAAAAGGCCGGATGAATATTATAAAAGGTCTGAAAAGAACCACTATAATTGATGATACTTATAACTCTTCACCTGTGGCACTGACTTCTGCCTTGGAAACAATGGCAAACCTAAAAACAAAATATAGAAAAATAGCGGTGTTGGGAGATATGATGGAGCTTGGCAAACATACTGTGTCAGCCCATAAAGAAGCGGGTATTTTGGCTGCTACCGCCTGTGATTTACTAGTGACGGTTGGCTTGCGTTCACGAAGTTTGGCGGAGAGTGCTATTGATACAGGTTTAGATGAGGATAGTATTTTACAATTTGATGATTCGATTGAAGCGGGAAAATATTTGAAAGAAATTATAAAAGAAGGTGATGTGATTTTGGTAAAGGGCTCACAATCTACTAGGATGGAAAAAGTTGTAAAGGAAATAATGGTGGAACCAGAGCGTGCTTCTGATCTTTTGGTTCGTCAGGAAGAAGAGTGGCTGACGCGGTAATCTATTTATTTGTATTGATTTATTCCTATTTTTGATATAACATTTATTCTGGATGTTGTTTTGATAAACCTTAGTTATGCCTAACAGGCAGAAAGCGTGTGTGCACGATGGACACTTTGATGCAGATTTTAAGTTTTCAGTTTGTGGCAGCACCTATGGCCTATATGTCGCTGTTTGTGTTGGCTGTGGAGCCGGCAATTGCTTCATTTTGGTTTTTCTTGGTGGCTATATTCTCAGAGGATCAGGCCAAAGTGGATGCCCTCTGGGAGGAAACTATCGACGGGCTCTTTCAGAAGAAAACTCTTGTGTATTTTATACCAGCGAACATTCTTCTAATTTTTTTGGGACCGCAGTGGTCAATTGTCGCGGCAATTGTTATGGATGTTGTTGCTTTAATCGGCTATGGCATCATAATATTCTCAGCGCTTAAGGACTTCGCAATGAATGAGTATGGACCATCTGGTGGTTCGCACTATTCATAACTCATTGTCGGAAATTAAAACCCCGCCGGGACTCTATATGGGTCCTGGCGGTTTTGAATTTAAAATTTGAAAAAGGAAAAGGACGAAAGGGGACTTCTTCGTCCAATTCCTTCCGTCCTTGTAGACGTCCCCAATTAACCCACCGTCGATTTTTGTTCCATTACTTTACTGAACAGTCTCTTGGCACGAGCCTGATCAGCCGCCGGTTCGTCATGGTAAACCCCGAGACCGTGGTAGCCGACGACGATCACACCAGCCCTTCTGCACATTGTGGCCTGGAGGCCGTTTGGAAACCAGATAACGAAGTCCGACACGTTTTTGCGTATCTTGGGCGTGCCCTGGGCCTCCCGACACTGATTTACCTGAAGCACAAATTTCGAAAGTGCTTTGCTAGGTCCAATAAGACATACAATTCTATCAACAATTTTATTCAGCACGTAATACCTCCGTACTTAGGAAAAGTTACACTCATCAGGTTTTAGGGCACACGCCTTTCAAACCAGAATCTCTTTATCTAGACTAGCGCATTTAACTTTTAAGTCAAGTCTCATATTCATTAAAATATATCCACAAATGTAATTAGAAAAATTTAAATTAAAAACCCCGCCGTTCGTTTCCTACTAGGCGGGGACATTTTTTCTGTTTTGATGGGAGATTTATCCCCATCGTCTTGAGCATCCTCGCGGGGGCGGCTCAGGGCGGTCTAGGACAACATGAGTCTCACCTGACCAGTGAAGCTTGCCGTCAGAGGTTTTAACACATACGATGTGCTTGGAACTATCTGAATCAACAAGAACTCCTTTGGTTACATTCCCTTCGAAACAAATCTTGACCGGAGTTCCTATTGCCTGATAGTCCCCTGAGGTGTGCAAAAATATACTCTTCATCCGTTTCTACTCCTTTTAATAAACAATGTGTTTATTGCCACGGTTTACTATTAATTGTTCAATTCGAACAGTAGTATAGCAAATTTGATTAGATTTGTCAATAGTAGTAAAAAACCTGTAAAAAAGATAATTAATGGAGTACTTTGTACACAAAATAGCGTGAGCCACAAAAAAATACTTTTCGTCAAAAGTATTTTTTCCAGCCCCGGACTCAGCCGTTTTTCCTGCTAGAAAAACATGCTTCCGTCTTCACAAACACCAAAAAAGACTGAAGCAGTTCAGTCTTTTTTGGTGTTTGTGACCTTACGCGGAATCGAACCGCGCTTCCAGCCTTGAGAAGGCTGTGTCCTAACCGATAGACGATAAGGCCAAATATTTTGTTGTTTCAATTAACTTCCTGCAAAGGCTGTGTCCTAGTCACAAGTCAAAATTTGCTAATTTTGCTTGCTGACCCCCTCTCGCGCCGTCGCGCTCCGATCTTGCGACTTGGGTCCCTAACCCAAATCTCACGATAGACGATAAGGCCAATAAAAGTATCTTAGCATTTATTAATTAAATTTCAAAATGAAACGACGCCCGGCAACTCTTGGTGCCAGGCGTCTTCGATTAATCTCGCAGAGTTGTTATGATGGTTTCTGTAATTTCTTCTCCTCATCCTTCTCCATTTTTTCAACCATTCGACAGATCACTCCGAACAAATAAGGGTTGTAACCGATGTGTCTGTGTCTGAAGATCCGCTTCGTGGCGTTTCCAACCGTTAGGTTCTCCTTCACTCGGAAGTTATGAACCTGAGTCGCAATCTCCTCATTTTTAGTCATGATTTCCTCCTACCGCCTAGTTGCAGGGCTTTGCTCAACTCGTTCCAATATTAACTCAAAGTCGTTTGGTCGGCCGCCATTAATGCAGGCCTTTCTAACCGCCCTCCTTGAGTCGAGTCTATCTTTTTTGATATACCTCTGCGCATCACAAATGACCTGAATAACAGTTCTAGTCGGTATTTTCATAAGCTCCTAAGCTAGGGTTGCAAAGATCAGTTGCTGAGATTATACTCGCAAACAACTATCATGTCAAATATATTATCTAAGCTATATCCCTTCTTTCATACCAAACAGAAGGATCATTGTTTGATCGAATTGTTTTTGGCGACTTAATCCTTGGAAGGTTGGATACAGGTCTCGCTTTACGGGCGGCCTCAGCTGATTTTCGGCGATTGGCTGGTGTTTGAGCATCTTCAATTCTAAGAATCTTACTTACATTTGTTTCCTCTACGTGGTTTTCTGTATTCCCTAGACCAGGAAGTTCCACATCTTTATATTCCTTATATAACTCCATATTATTATTTTAATTAAACAAACTTTCTACCACTTCTTTTACATCATTACCATCGGCCTGGCCTTTTAGCTCCTTCATAAGGGCACCCATAAATTTACCCATTCCAGCTTTATCAGTAACACCAAGCTCGGCCTTCTTTGCAATGGCGATTTTTTTAATATCCTCCTTGCTCATTGATTGCGGCAAAAAAGTTTCTAGTATTTTTAACTCGGCGTTTTCATTTTCAACTAAATCCAGACGACCGCCTTTAGTAAATTGATCAATAGAATCCTTTCTTTGCTTAACCGCTCTTTTAATAACAGTAATAGCATCTTCATCTGCTAATTCATCTTGCGGGGTTTTACCCTTAGCAACAGACTCATTGGTGAAGGAAGTAATTAGTCCACGAAGCACAGTAAGCCTAACCTGGTCTTTCGCGATCATTGCCGATTTTATCCCATCGCGCATGTTTTGTTGTATAGACATGTTATTTTAAATTAATTAGTATATATGAATATTAGCATATTATATGTTAGAATTACAGGTATGGAAATTATTTTAATTGTTATTTTGGTTTTAGTGTTGATTGCCCTGGCAGTCTTGATTTGGCTGAATATTAATAAGAGCAAGCAACCAGAGGAGAAGAAGGACGACATTGGCCTTAACCTTATTTTACAGCAAATAAATGAGCTGAACCGGACCATGGATAGCAAAATGAGTGAGTCAGCTAAGCATATGAATGAATCCATGCGGAGCCAGTTTAGCGAGTCCTCAAAACTTATAAAAGACGTGACTCAGGGTTTGACCAAATTAGATGAAACAAACCGCCAGGTGGTTAGCTTTGCTGATCAGCTTCAGTCTCTGCAAGATATTTTGAAAAATCCCAAACACCGGGGAATCTTGGGGGAATATTATTTGGAAACTTTATTGCAAAATGTTTTGGCACCCACACAGTATAAAATGCAATACACTTTTGCTAATGGGGAGATTGTGGATGCGGCGGTTTTTGTGAAAGATAAGATCATTCCGGTGGATTCCAAATTTTCTTTGGAAAATTATAATAAATTAAGTGTGGAGCAGAATCCGGCCGAAAAAGAAAAATTAGAGAAGGCTTTTGTGAATGATTTAAAATTACGCATTCAGGAAACTTCAAAATATATTCGGCCCAAGGAGGGGACCATGGATTTTGCTTTTATGTTTATTCCACATGAAGCTATTTATTATGATTTGTTGGTAAATAAAATTGGCGCTATTACAGAGGAAACTGATAATCTTATCCAACGCGCGGCCAATAAATACAAGGTGATTATTGTCTCGCCTACCTCTTTTTTAGCTTATTTACAGACCGTTTTGCAGGGACTAAAGGCTATGCAGATAGAGGAGAGCGCCAAGGAAATTAAGAAGAATGTGGAGGGCTTGCAGAAGCATTTACAAAGCTTTGAGGAGTATCAGAGTAAATTAGGTAATGCCCTGGCCACCACCGTGAATCATTTTAACGCCTCAAACAAAGAATTCAAAAAGATTGATAAGGACGTAGTCCGCATCACCGGCGCCGAGTCAGACCTTGAACTTTTGGAAGTTGGTAAACCCGAGACGGAGGAATAATTAATAAACTTTATTAATTAATAATATGGAACAAATTAAACAAGGTAAAGAACAGATTAATTATAAAAGGGAAGATTTTGAAAAAATGCAGACCTTGGGTATTAAAATTGAGAATGAAAAAATAGCTGAAATTTTACAGAGATTTAACGAAAGTCAGGGTTTGAATCTACAGCCTAGACCAGAAGGTTTTCATGCTACCATAATTTCACCAACTGAAGGTGGGGTTTTTAAGAAATTAACGGATGAACAGATTGAAATGATAAATACTACTATTAATACTGTCGTTTCTGGCGGGCAAATTGACATTTTAGGCCTTGGATTTATTGATGGTACTCAAAAGGAAAATGCCCGTGAGGCGGACAAAGGTAAGAAGGTTCTGTATTTGTCATTAAATTCTGATACTATTCAAACCATGAGAAAAGAGCTTGGTTTACCGGAGAAGGATTTACATATTACTTTAGGCATTGAAGGTGGAGATATTCACTCAGAAATAGCTGGAAAAAACGAAAAGGGAAAAGATATAATTAAACCTGTTAGCAAAAAAGCCGACCCTAATTTGGCAAGCTTGTTTAGTGAAGATGATTTTGTTGGGACAAGGATTTCTTTATAAAAAGATGATATAATAAGTAATATAGTAGTTAATTATTAAAAATAAAATGAATTTTGATCAATCAAGTGTAGATGTGGAAAAAAATGCAGAGATTATAAAGAAAATCTATGATGGTGATATCGAAGGACTTAAATATGAGACTGGTAGTTCTGACGATTCACTAGATCTAAATGGTCTAACATATCTTGCAGATGATATTGCCGAACTTCTCGTCACTGGAGCTTTTTACAATCAAAAAATTGATCTTAACGGCTTGGAGGAGATATCAGATAGTGCCCTAGGTATTCTTACTCAGAAAAATGAAGGCTCTATTGAATTAAGTGGCCTAAAGACAATATCTGATTCTCAGGCAGAACAATTATCTAAAATTAATGCGTTTCTTCAACTTGACGGTATTACAGATTTATCACCAGTGGCAGCAGACTTTTTAGCTCAACATAAAAAGGGTTTATCACTCAACGGTATTACTAATTTAACGGATGCGCTTGCTGAATCTCTTTCAAGGATGAAGAGCGACTTGTTTTTAGACGGTCTTACCACAATCTCTGATTCTGCTGCAAGAATACTTTCAAAGCGTGAATATGGTATTTGTATGTCGCACCTTACTACTATTTCTGATGAGGCAGCAAAATTACTTAATGATTATGATCTCGCCAAGAAGGGTCCTTATTATTTAACAGTTTCAGGGCAAGTCCGAGCTCAGATGAATAATTTAGGGAAATAAATAGACATTATGAGTATTTTTAGAAGTTGGTAGGCTGGAAACGGAAGAGTAAAAATATGAACGAGGCTCAACAAGAAAATTTTAATAATCATCCTACATTTATTACAACCCCAACTGTGGAGACGCTTAAAGCACAGCAGGTTTTAAAGGATCTAAGGGCCTTGATATCTGCAAATCCTCAATTAGAAAATGATGAGCAACTGAAATGGGAATTTGTTGGTCTTAGGGGTAAATTAGATGGTTTTTATGCAAGGACCAGTGATGGTTCTCTCGAGGAAATTCACGGAGGAATTGGTATGCCGGATAAGCCAAATCAACTTTCAATTAAGATTGGAGTCAAGTATTATTCAGTGGATGAAATTATTGATATTTATAGCGTAGAGGAACTTAGTGCCACTATGCAAATTAAAAGAGAAGATTTGTTTCCAAAGCATGAGCAGGTTATAAAATCTCAAGAAGAAATTGAAAATTTAGTAAAGGGTGATTTGGTATGGGAGACAATTGTAAAAAATATAAGGGGCATTTCTTTTCAGGAGTTTGATAGCGCACGTAAAGATTTAATTGTCGGTGAAAATGGTCTGAATTCCATATTAGCTGACGGACAGCCATTTGCTATTATTGCGGGAGCAGCAGAAGGTAAATCAAATTATTGGGTTTACCAATTATCGAAAGATGAAATAACTAAACCACCGGAAAAAGTCTTGTTCTTTGGTCCTAACTCAAAAGGTAGAATAAAAGAACTACTGGAAAAAGGTATAAAAAGATTTGTCGCCTTCGATGATGCAATTTATTCCGGTAATCAGATTGCTGGCACCCTTGTTAACCCCCTCCAAGCCATTTTGACCTCTGAGGATTATAAACCAATTGGAACTGAGAAAGTAAAAGATATTGAAATAATTTTGGTAACTCCATATATAACTAATTTAGCAGAAAAAAACTTATTATTTTATAATAGCGGAGAATTTTTAGGAACCACAGTAAATATTAAGATATTAAAAAAAGAAAATATTCCAACAGTTGCAGAAATTCTAACCCCCCAACAGTTGAAACAAAAAGGAGGACGTAATCTTACTGGGACAACTCTAACATATTTTCAGCACAAGATACCAGATGATCTCTCTCTTGATGCTCGTGCAAGGCAGCTAATCGTAGATAAATTTGTTCCACCACCATATAATTCTAGCGAGATAGGTCTGGCATATAGAGTAAATGAAGAGACACTTTGGAATGAATCTCAGGATCCAAGTTATTATACTGAAATATGATTATGTCTGACAAATTCGTATATCTTCTTGCTACGATCCCATTGTGTTTAGTTTGGCTTTTATTATATCTTCGGAGAAAGGATTTAAGGAAGGAAATTATCTTGGCTAGTATTTTTATTGGTATCTTAAGTGTATCCACCTCATATCTCTGGTGGACCATTGATTGGTGGAGGCCGCTTACCATAACGGGAACAAAAGTTGGAGTTGAAGATTTTTTGTCTGGATTTGCAAGTGGTGGTATTATGTCCGTAATTTACGAATATATTTTTAATAAGGTATATAAGAATGTCAAACTAGAGAGTCGGTCATTGAGCGCAATAATTATTCTTTTGTTCATGTTCTGCCTAACGTCATGGCTCGTATTTATTGTTGGCTTTACTACTTTCTGGGCTAGCACTATTAGTTTAGTATTAGCTATTATTTTTATTATTCTAGTAAGAAGGGATTTATTTTTTAATTCCTTAACTTCTGGAGTCTCCATGATGTTGATTTCCGTTTTATCTTATTTAGTAATTATCCTAATTTCAGATACTTGGGTCAGTAATACTTATCTTGATGGTTTGAGTGGTTATTGTATTTGGACTATACCAGTTGAAGAGTTTGTATTTTGGTTTTTGGCTGGTATGTGGGTTGGCCCATTTTATGAATATGTGTTTGGGAAGAGGCTAAAATAAACTCTTGCATTTTTAATGAATATTGTGTAGTATACCTGGTATGGAATTTGCCGTGATAAAAACAGGTGGAAAGCAATACAAAGTCTCCGTGGGAGATTCTGTTAAGATTGAGAAAATCAGCGGTGAATACAAGGAAGGTGACAAGCTTACTTTTGACCAGGTTCTCTTGGTTGATAATGGCAAAGACACCACTATTGGTACCCCAACTATCAAAGGCGCCGAGGTAAAGGCCACTTTGGAAGAAATAGGCCGAGCTCAGAAGGTTACCGTCATTCACTACAAGCAAAAGAGCCGTTATTTCAAGAAAAACGGTCACCGCCAGCCCTTCTTTAAAATCAAAATAGACGCCATCAAGTAGAACCGCCCCCGAAAAGGCGGTTTTTACTTTGTTTAATAAAGTGTATAATGAAAAAGAAAATAGATATTTAATTTTAAAAGTCCTCGGGTCGCCAACAGTAAGGCTCAACCAGATGATGCATCATCATACTGCCGAGTGCAATTTTAAAATCAAACATCTCTTCTTTTTTTAAAAAAAACATAATGAAAAAACATAAATATATTTTCGTGACGGGTGGTGTGATGTCCGGTGTGGGTAAAGGAATTGCGGCTTCCTCCATTGGGGCTATTTTCAAGGCCCGGGGTTTTGTAGTGACGATGATCAAGGTTGACCCCTATATTAACGTGGATGCCGGGACAATGAACCCTACTCATCACGGAGAGGTGTTTGTGTTGAATGATGGTGATGAGACAGATCAGGATATGGGTAATTATGAACGCTTTCTTAACGTTGATTTGACCAGAATAAATTATATGACAACCGGGCGGGTTTATCAGGAGGTTGTTAGAAAAGAGAGAAATTTGGAATATGGTGGCCGGTGTGTGGAGGTTGTGCCAGATGTTCCTTTGGAGGTAATAAGGAGAATTGAGTTAGCGAGTGATAAAGCTAATTCTGATATTACTATTATTGAAATTGGTGGAACAATAGGCGAGTATCAAAATATGCTTTTCTTGGAGGCCGCTCGTATGATGAAGAGCCGAGCGCATGATGATGTGGCTTTTGTGATGGTCAGTTATTTACCTACACCGTCAAAGATTGGTGAGATGAAAACCAAGCCCACCCAGTATGCTTCCCGGACTTTGAACAGCGCTGGTATTCAAACGGATGTGATTATCGCGAGAGCCAGCACACCACTTGATCAAAAGAGAAAGGATAAGATAGCGATGTTTTGTAACATTAGACCTGAGGGGGTGATCTCGGCACCAGATGTGGAAAGTGTTTATGACATACCTTTAAATTTTGAAAAGGACAATCTCAGTACTGTTTTGGGTAATGTGTTGAAATTAGATTTGAAGAATAAGCCGTTAAACTTTGGCCCATGGAAGGCTTTTGTTAATAGATCAAAATCAGTTAAAAATGAAGTGAATATTGCCGTGGTGGGAAAATATTTCAGCTCTGGTGATTTTATTTTGTCCGATGTTTATATTTCTGTTTTGGAAGCTTTGAAATATTCCGCTTATAAACTGAATCATAAAATTAAATTACATTATTTGGGTTCGCAGATTTTTGAAAAAGATAAAAAGAAATTAAAAGATCTCAATAAATACGACGGTATTTTAGTGCCGGGTGGTTTTGGTTCTACCGGAATAGAGGGAATAATTTCCGTGATTCAATATGCGAGGGAACACAAAATCCCATATTTTGGTTTGTGTTACGGTATGCAGTTATTGGTTATTGAGTTCGCTAGAAATGTTTTGAAATTAAAAGATGCTAATACGGCGGAGATAAATCCTAATTCAAAAAATTTAGTGATTGATATTATGCCGGATCAAAAGAAGAAAATGGCCGAATGTAATTATGGTGGGACTATGCGTTTGGGAGCCTATGAAGCGGTTCTGGGGCGTAAAACAATCGCTTATTCTGCTTATGATAAAGATGCTGTGATAGAGAGACATCGTCATCGTTATGAGGTTAATCCACTTTATATTGAGAAGATGGTGCAGGCTGGTTTGGTTTTCTCAGGTAAGTCACCAGACGGCACCCTGATGGAGATTGCCGAGCTTCCTAAAAAAGTTCACCCTTTCTTCCTCGGTACTCAATTTCATCCTGAATTTCTCGCCCGCCCCCTCGCCCCACACCCATTATTTACCACCTTCATAAAAGCGGCGATTAAAAAACAAGACTAGGCTTTGGGATTACCCAAGGCCGAGCCTTGTTTTAACTTCTATTTTTTAAGGCGTTTTTGATGGTGTCAGCGTCAGAGTATTCCAATTCTGTGCCGGTGGAAAGTCCGCGGCCCAAATGGGAGATTTTTAAACTATATTTGGTGACGAGGGGATTCATCGCCTGGATTACAAAATCCGCCGTGTATTCACTCTCTGGATTAATGCTGAAACCAAGAATAATTTCTTTTAACCCCTCATTTTCTAAGGAGGGGTCGCGGCCTTGCGCGGGGGTGGTTTTGAGATTAGCCTTCCTCTCAACCAAAGCCAGCAATTCCTTCAAATGAATTCTGTTCTCCGGATTCTTGTCTAGAATTGGAACCGTGCCACCTAATACAAAATATTTACCATCAAAAGAATGGCTTTTTTCTATATTTTCCAAATCAATATCTCTAGCCACAATCATCAGCACTTTTTCATCGCGGTTTTTACTACTACAAATTTCGCAAAGCGGGGAAGTAGATTTGCCTCTAGTAAAATACTGATAGCATTCCGGGCAAATCTGGATTTCATTTTGTAATCCCTCTACTAAGGTAGTAAACTCTTTTATGTAATTTTTATTACGCGTCAGCAAGAAATAAACAAAACGCTTGGCCTGTCTAGGGCCAATACCAGGGAAGCTTTTGAATATCTCTGCCAGTTTTTCAATCGTGTCCATATTTCAATATTAGGTTTCTTCCTCTCCTTAGTCAAGGAGAGGCTAGGTGAGGTTGTGTCTAGAATGCGCCACTTTTGTCAGATGGAGCAAAATCCTTAAAATCAGAATTCTTATCTATATCCATAAAGCTGGATTTGCTCTGGTCAAAGTAAAGCTGGATGGAGCCAGTGGGGCCGTTTCTATGCTTCTCAATTAAGATCTCCGCAATATTTGTCTTTTCACTCTCATCCTTATATTTGTCTTCACGGTGAATAAACATAACCACGTCAGCATCCTGCTCAATAGAACCGGAATCACGAAGGTCAGATAGGCGAGGGCGGCCACCACGTTGCTCCACAGCACGGGAAAGCTGGGATAGGGCTAGAACCGGAACATCAAATTCGCGAGCTAAATGTTTGAGCGAACGGGAAATCTCAGTAATTTGTTGAACTACGTTATCATTATTTTTACTTTGAACTGGCGCCATAAGCTGTAAGTAGTCTACCACAACCAAGCCAATGCCTTTCTCGTTCTTTAGACGGCGAACCACTCCACGCATTTTTAAGATATTATTGGCCGGCTGATCATCCACAAAAATAGGGGCCTTTGACAACACATCTAGCGAGTCTCGGATTTTTTCAAATTCACTATCCAGTTTCAAGCCACCAGTCCTTAATTTCCAGGCATCTACGCGGGCCTCTGCGGCCATCATTCTGTCTACTAACTGCTGATTGGACATTTCCAAGGAAAAAATAGCTACTGGTATATTGTGTTTAATAGCCGCCTGGCGGGCAATATCCAGAGCCAGGGAAGTCTTTCCCATAGAAGGGCGGGCCGCGAGAATAATCAAATCGGATTTTTGTAAGCCGGAAAGTTTGGCATCCAAATCCCGGAAGCCGGTGGGGATACCACGGAGCTCATCTTTACTCTTATGTAATTTGTCTAATCTCTCCCAAGCTTCAGCCAGAATATCCTTTATCTCCACAAATTTATTGGAAGTTTTACCCTGCGTCACTTCATAGATTTTTTTTTCTGCCATGTCTAAAAGCGTACTAAGGTCCTCAGCTTCCTCATAACCTAGCATAGAAATATGTTCAGAGGCTTCAATCAATTGTCTCATGACATATTTTTTCTGCACAATTTCAGCATAATGCTCGGCGTTGGCCGAGGAAGGAACAAGGTTTACCAACTCGGTCAGATAATTTGTCCCACCAGTTTGATCTAATTGATTCTTCTCTGTCAGTCTGGCTGAAATTGTCAGTAAATCAATTGGTTCATTTTTTTGAAAAAGCTCCCCCATAGACTGAAAAATAATCCGGTGTTTTTCTGCATAAAAAGCATCCGCCTTGATGATATCCATGATTTCATGAATAGCTTCTGGGCGAAGCATTATAGAGCCAAGCAGGGCGCGCTCGGAATCAATATTGTTTGGCGGAATTCTGGTAACTGTTTTTTTAACATTTTGAATCATGACCGTATTCTAACATGACTAAAATTAAATCCACAAACCTAAAAAGCCGATATTCTGTGAATTCCCTGTGGAGAGAAAAAATGCTATAATCCAAGGATGAAAAAAATCATAGAAATCGTACATAGCGTCTTTACCAAACACCATGTTTTTATCACTATGGGGATTGTGTTGTTAGTGGCTATCACTATTGGCTACGGGGAGTATCGGGATATTGTTCTGCGTGGTCAAATAAACGGCCTGATTAATACCCTAGCTTCCACCACAGATGTGGAAATTAAAGGTTTGAATGATAAAATCACTAACATTGTGGCTCAAAACAATTTATTAAATAATACGGTACAGACTCAGCTTAGCCAAACTACGGATTTGCTGGATCAGGTAAATCAAGTAAATGATACGGCAGAATCATTAAATAAATTGAGTAAGGTGGATCCACAACTCTTGCAAAAGTATTCCAAGGTTTTCTTCTTAAATGAAAATTATAAACCGGCAGATCTAACTTCAATTCCCACCCAATTTACTTTTAACAAAAGTAAAGATTACGAATTTTATGATAAAGTTGAACCTTTTTTGGAAAAAATGATGCAGGCGGCAACTGATGATGGCGTAAATTTGAAAGTGATTTCTGCTTATCGTTCTTTTGGTACGCAAGCTACTTTAAAATCCACTTATCAAGTTGTTTACGGAGCGGGGACAGCAAATTCTTTCTCTGCTGATCAGGGCTATTCCGAGCATCAGCTGGGAACAACGGTAGACTTTACTACACCAGAATTAGGAGAGAATTTTGACACCTTTGATAGCACTACAGCCTATACTTGGCTTGTTAAGAACGCTTATAAATACGGTTTTACTCTCTCATATCCAAAGGGTAACTCTTATTATGTTTACGAGCCTTGGCATTGGCGCTTTGTGGGGGAGGATTTGGCTAACCGCCTTCATCGTAACGGTAAGAATTTTTATGATTTGGATCAACGGATAATAAATAATTATTTAGGCGTATTTTTTGATTGATATTTATAGTATGGTATACTAGGCTTATTATTAGTTAATTCGGAGAAAACAAATATTCAATTTTAAAATTAAATATTTCTTATCTCCTCAAGTAAATGGAAACACAAACAAAATCAAATTATTCAACGCCTATCGCCATCGTTATTGCCGGTGTTATTATTGCCGGAGCAATGTATTTTAGTAATGGTAAGAAGGTTGAAAGTCCAGTAGCACCGCTGCCTCAAGTGTCTGCCCTTGATCAAATTCGCCCAGTGACTGCCGATGATCATATTCGTGGTAATCCAAACGCTTCAGTGATCGTCGTGGAGTATTCTGACACGGAGTGTCCATTTTGTGGTCGCTTTCATACCACTATGAAGAAAATTATAGACGAATATGGCAAGGATGGAAAAGTGGCTTGGGTTTATAGGCATTCGCCGATTGATCAACTGCACCCAAAATCTCGAAAGGAGGCAGAGGCGCTTGAGTGTGCCAATGAGCTTGGGGGAAATGATAAGTTTTGGCAATATACAGATAGGATATATGAAGTTACACCAGCTAATAATGGGCTTGATGCAGCCGAGTTACCAAAGATTGCCGCCTTTGTTGGGTTAGATGTCACTAAGTTTAACACTTGTCTAGCTAGTGGAAAATATGCCGCCAAGGTTCAGACTGATGTAGAAAATGCTCAGGCAACGGGTGGCCAAGGTACTCCTTGGAGTGTAGTTATTTCCAAGAATGGCACCAAAGCATCTATAAATGGCGCTTACCCTTATGAATCCGTAAAACAAACAATTGATTCTTTATTAAAATAATTATAATCAAATCAATCATATGAGAATAAATGAAAAGGGGACAAATATGCAGATAACGCCGGATATCAAGGATTACCTTTATAAAAAACTGGCGCATATTGAAAAGTTTCTAGACCCGTCTGATGAGAGTGCTATGTGTGATGTAGAGCTTGGTAAGACAACTAATCATCATAATAATGGTGACGTTTTTAGAACAGAAATCAATCTGCACATCGCTGGTAAGAATCTGCGCGCGGTATCAGAAAAAGACGAGCTTTTTGCTTCTATCGATATTGCCAAGGATGAAATGGTCCGCGAACTTCAAATGAATAAGGATAAAAAAGTGAGCTTGCTAAAACGTGGCGGGGCGCAAATCAAGAATATGCTCAAGGGCTTGTTTAATTCTGAGGAATAATTAAAAAATATGAAGAAATTTATCAATCCGGCGGCAATTTTTTATATTGTAATAATTATTGCTATCACACTTTTAATTGGTTTTGCTTCCGGGAGTAGTAAAACTGTTAATAAAAATAATGATATTAAAATAACAAAATTTATGCCAGAAAATAAACAAAATATAACTTTAGAAACAAGTTTGGGAAATATTGATTTGGAGCTTTATCCGGACCAGGCGCCTAAAACAGTGACCAATTTCGTGAAATTAGCCGGTGAAGGTCTTTATGATGGAACTAAATTTCACCGCGTAATCAAAGGTTTTATGATTCAGGGCGGGGATCCGTATACTAAAGGTGAAGATACCAGTGTGTATGGCACCGGTGGCCCAGGCTATAAATTTGCAGATGAGCCAAATGATTTGCCCATGGTCTCCGGGATGCTAGCAATGGCAAATAGCGGTCCAAACACAAATGGCAGTCAATTCTTCATTATTACTGCTTCCAGTACTCCGTGGCTTGTGGGGCACCACACGGTGTTTGGTAAGGTGACGGCCGGTATGGATGTGGTCACAAAAATAGAGAATACTAGAACCGGGGCAAATGATCTGCCTGTCGTGCCTGTAGTGGTGAATAAAGTAGTCGTAAAATAAATAAGAAAAAGTAATATTTAGCGTTTTTTTATATTATTTTAAGCCCCTCAGAAAATCCTCATAGCTCATTTCTTTTTTCCCTTCAGGGACAACTTTTAGAATATGGAATGCTCCATCCTTATATTCTGAATCTTTAATTACAATTCTAATTTTTGTGCCATTTTTATCAATAAAGAAAAAAGTACCAGGCCAAGGGTAGTAAGCCTTGGTTTTTAAATAATTTTCATATGGTTTACCAAATTCCAAATCTAGTAAACCATCATTCTTCTCTACTTTTTTGGTAAAAGTGGCCTCGGTGTGGTTCTGCTCAGTTGGTTTGATTTTGCCTTCTAGCCAGGATTCTAAATTAGCCAGAAGTATTTTTACGCCTTCCTTAGCCATAATTTGTTTTAATTCAAACAAGTTTACCGGCCAATTTGGTATTTCAATTTTTGACTGGGTTATGATTGGGCCATGATCCACCTGCTCATCCATTTCCATGACTGTTACACCAACATTTTTTTCATCATTTAAAATTTGCTCTTGAAGGGGGGATGGCCCACGGTATTTAGGTAAAAGAGAAGGGTGAATATTTAAAACGCCGTATTTGGGCATGTCTAAAATTACTTTTGGAACTATCTTTCCGTAAGAAGCCACAATAAATAAATCATAATTCTTCAGCTTCTCTAAAAATTCCTCATCTTTCAATTTCTCCTGTTCTATAAAAGGCACATTATTTTCTTCCGCCCACACTTTTGTCTCAGACTTCGTTAGTTGCATTTTTCGTCCCATTGGGCGGTCTGGAGTAGTAATAATAATATCTGGGGTCTGATCCAGGTTTTTCATCTCCTCAAGGCAAAATACGGAGAATTTAGAGTTTCCAAAGAAAGCTATTTTTGTATTATTTATCATTGGTATATTTTGTAAAAGTAATTGCTAAGTAATGTAATTTTGGAGTGCGCATAATTTTCTGCTGAAAATTTGCTCTCTCTCGGCTACCCGCCTGCGAAGCCTCCTAAATCACATTACTCTAGCACTTACTTGTGATTTATAGGTTTGTATCCTTCTGGCCTAACTTCTACTAAATCGGTGGCCTTGTCCACAAATAAAATACCGTTTAGGTGGTCAGTTTCGTGCTGGAAGATTTGGGCCAATAAACCACTAGCACCTTTGGTAAACTTTTTGCCATTTTCATCATAAGCCGTGACGGTGGCTTTCTCAGAGCGTTCCACCTTGCCAAATATTGGCCGGACAGAGAGGCAACCTTCATCCATAATTTGTTTTTTGCGTGATACCTTGCTTATCTCCGGATTAATATAAACAGCGTCCTTAATCATTGCTTGCTCCGCTTCTGGCGCTTCTTCTAATCCTTTTAGCATTATTTCTACTTTTCTTGATACCACAAAAATCCGTAGGGGAAGGCCAATCTGAGGAGCAGCAATCGCTACACCATCATCTTGAGTTATCAGGGCAGAACTCATATTCTTTAGAATACTTTGAATCTTCTCGGTTTTAATTTCACCCACCGGCACTTTCTCGGCCACCTGCCTCAAAACCGCCTCGCCCTTCTGGACAATTTTAATCTCCGTATTTTTTGCGTTATTTTTACCTTCCTTTTTCATAAATAAAATATACCTTATTTCAACAGTTTTATCAATTCCAATATAAATATTAATTTGTCATATATGCATATTTACAAGTTGACCATGGTCAACTTTGAAATAGGTGATACAATAGGAAGATGAAAAAATATCTAAAGTATAAGGGAGTATCTGTTAATCATTTTGGTATTCCGGTATTTAGTTCTGATGAAAAGAAAATAATACGGACTGGATCGCCAACCAGAAAGTATTATCAGTATCGATATTTTACTCATAATTATAAAAACGACGCGCCAAAAAATCTAATTGTTATGTATGATATTCCATATGATAAGAGGAAGGAACGAAATTGGTTCAGACGGCATTTGCAAAAGTTTGATTATATTATGGTTCAGAAAAGTGTTTGGGTAGGACCTTCACCTTTGCCTAGGGATTTTCTCAAGTATGTTAAATCCATCGGCCTATTGAATCAACTAAAAACCTTAAAATTAGCTAAACCATATTCAAGAGGGGAGAATAACATGTAAAATTATTTGTCGCATATATCAAGTTGACCATGGTCAACTTCAAATATGTTTAGTTTTATATTTTTTTGCTTTGTAGATATATGTTATACTTTTGACTTAGCTTAAATGTATACAATATAATGAATCTTAACCTAGGAGCTATTTTAGGAATTGTTGCTGGAATTATCGCTTTTATTGCATATATAGTTTATATCAAGGCGATCTTAAAAGGAGAATCAAAGCCAAATCGTGCCACCTGGTTCATTTGGACTTTTGTTGGTCTGGTTCTGGCAACAAGTTATTATTTTTCTGGGGCACACAATACCATCTGGGTACCATTTATGGAATTTCTTGGCCCTCTAACTATTGCGATTTTATCTATTAAATACGGCGAGGGGGGGGTAAGAAGCAAACTGGATTTAGTTTGCTTTGTGGGAGCGATAATTAGTCTTATTTTGTGGTTCGCTTTTAATTCTCCTGTTGTCGCACTTGTTACAAATTTAGTTATTGATGTTTTTGCTTTAATACCGACAATAAAGAAGTCATATTTGAGGCCAGAAGGGGAGGATTTCTGGGCCTGGTTTGGTACTGGTACGGCGGATACCATTAATTTGTTTGCTATTGAAAAGTTAACTTTTGGTGTAATGGTATATCCTATTTATATGCTTGTCTTAGATCTAATAATTATTATTTTATTAGCCAGAGGTAGAATAAGAAGTTTTGGAAGGTTGAAAAATAATAAGGATGCAATTAAATAGTAAACATAACCCTTAAACAAAAAATTGAAGAGTGTTTTTTGTTATTTTACAAAAGGCTTTCCGGGTCAACATTGATGGTATAAGAAGGGGAGAGGGAGTTTAGTTTATGAAGCAGGTCTTGGTCTACCCATTCGCCGCGCTTAACTTTAATCAAACCATGCATGCTGAACTTGCCTTTTTGGATTGGAATAAAAGCGGGGAAAATATCCACCTCATAGGGCGCCATATCTTTTTGCAAAGTTTCCATTCCGGCCAAAACGGTTTTTTTATCACCTTGCAGGGTAATTTTAATTGGGATAGAAAAGGGCGGGTATAAAAGGTTTTCTCTTTCTTTTATCTCATCCCGGTAAAAGTCTGCCAAGTTCCCGGCAGTGGCGTATTTTAAAATCTTTTGCTCAATATCTCTGGTTTGAACTAAAAAGTTCCGGGAGGTGCAAGCGCGGATTTTTAGCAAGATATTCATCACTTTTTCATTGACTCTAAAATCCGGTATAGAAAAGAAGGAATCTATGGAAACTACGGCGGAGTTAGCCACGGAATCCTTTAGATATAACAAAGCCATTTCCGTCCCCAATAAAATACTGCCAGGGGAGGAATAAAACTTGTTCATAATATCGATGGCTTTCTTGTGAGTGCTGGCGCTGTCAGAATCTATTTTAAATATTTTAATATCTGGAAATTTACTTTTAATCTCTTCCTCTACTCCCTCAATCCCAATCCCAAAGGTAGCTAGGCGCCAGCTTTGGCAATTATTACATTTCTCCATGGCACTCCGGTGCTCGCCACAGCGGTGACAGAGGAAGAAATTTTCATTGGTGGCCTTGTGAAGAACGGTGGGCGCCCCGCAAGTATTACATTTTACCAGGCTCCCGCAATCTGCACAGACCGTACTAGGGAAAAGCCCACGCCTAGCCACAAAGATAAAAAGGTTTTCATCATTCTCCTGATTTCTTTTAATCAAATCGAGGATGTCATCACTGAATAATTTAAATTTAGGTTCCCTGCCCGCTTCAAAGGGTTTGTCGTCTTTCCCTTTTTCCAAATCGGCCGGCACCGGTTCCCGCATATTTATCAATTTTGGCGTGGCGGTGGTGAGAGAGCGGAATTTAAGTGGTGCCACCTCAAATATCTCCGCCTCATTATGGCGCCAAACAGTTTCTGTCCGGAGTAACAAGTCCCCAAAAATTATCTTAGCTTTTATATTTTTGGCCAAAGTTTCCGCAAAAATCCTAATATCCACAAACGGCCGGGTTTGATTTTTATAGGCCCGGGCGTTTTCCTTATCAATTATAACGGTACCAATATCATTCCTGGGTATGCTTAAAAATGGTCCAGTGGCGATAATTAAGGATGGATGCTCTTCATTGGCCGCCTTATTCCACATTTCTATCTGTTCTTTTTTATTCAGTAAACTATGGAGAACAAAAGTGTATTGCTCTATTCCCTTGGAAAGTTTCTCGTGAGCCTTTTTAATATCCTGGATGGTGGGCAAACAGAAAAAAACGGAATAACCTTTGGCAAATTCTTCTCGAATTAAGCTTTTATAAGTGGCGTATCTCTCCTCATCATCACTTTGGATTACTAGTTTCTCATGGGCCCGATCTTTCTTTCTCCCCTCATTGGATAAGGAGGGGGTTAGGGGGCGGTTGAGCTTTATCTTTTCTGCTTCCTCAATTATGGTATTTGGCACTACAGAGTGTAAAACACTGCCGGAGGTTGAGGCAAAATACAAGGCACTTTCATTTACGGCAGACATGAATTCTGGTGATAGTAGGGCGGAGGACTTTATTTTTTCTACTTTACGAGTTTCAAAACTGGCATTTTTAATTTCTGACTTTACGTCGGAAACATCTTCACTGCCAATGACAATAGCGGGGATGGTTTTCTTTCTTAAAGGCACCTTCACCACGGAGCCAATGGTAATGTCTGAACCAGTGAAATAAGACAAGCTTTCCTTGTTTATACCCCTAGATATCGGTATGACACTCAGCAGTTTCATTTGAGCTATATAGTGGCACAAAATCCCTAATCTTTCAATATTTTTATTTTTGCGCCTAGGGAGTTTAGGCGTTCGGCAATTTCTTCATAACCGCGGTTAATGCTGTACACATTTCGTAAAACTGATTTACCATGTGCGCCAAGCATACCAATAAGCAAAATGGCGGCGGGACGTAAGGCAGGCGGGCAAATAACTTCAGCTGGTTTTAGTTTGGTAATGCCGGTAATATATAAGCGGTGTGTGTCTACTAAATTTGTATCAGCCCCTAGCTTATCAATATCTTTGATATGGATTACTCTTTTTTCATAAGGCCAATCGTGAATCAATGTGGTCCCTTTGGCCTGAGTGGCAATTATGGCAAAGAAGGGAAGATTGTCCATATTGATTCCCGGATAGACGCTAGGGTGAATTTTTTCTTCCAACGCTACTAGGTTTGAGGGGCTAATTGTCAGATCCACTAAATTTGTCTGACCATTTAAGGATTTATATAATTTTGATTTTCTATATTTTAAACCCATCTTTTCTAATTTAAGAAGCTCTAGTTCTAGGAAGTCTATAGGGCAACGTTTAATCTCTAATTTAGATTTTGTGACAATGGCCGTGGCAATAAAAAACATAGACTCAATTGGGTCCTCAGATAAATAATAAGTAATAGGGCTGTTGATTTCCTTAACGCCGTGAACTGTTATAGTGGTAGTACCTATACCTTCAATCTTGACACCGCATTTTTCCAGGTAAAAACAAACTTCCTGTCCCATATAGTTAGCCGAGGCATATTTAATAACAGTTTTACCGGGAATCTTGGCCGCGGCCATAATGGCGTTTTCGGTCACTGTGTCACCGCTCTCATACAAAATTATTTCATTAGAATGTAATTTTTCAGCGGTTACCTCATAACTTTTTTCTTTGGTTTCAATTTTTACGCCTAATTTTTCCAAAGCAAATAAGTGTGGTTTGACGGTACGGGAGCCTAAATTACAGCCACCGGGCTGGGGTAGGGAAAACTTTGATAATAAATGAATAAGTGGGCCAATTAGCATAATTATACTTCGAGTTTTCTCCGCGCTCTCCTTATTTATCTTCTTTAAATTTATTTTACCGGGCTCAATTTCCAAATCATTACCCACCCATTTTATGGAAACATTTATGCTTTGTAACACCTCTATCATTCGGTATACCTCTTCGATTTTCGGTACATTTTTAATGGTAGTTCTTCCTTTATTCAAAAGGGAAGCACAGATAAGACCCATGGCCCCATTTTTGGAGGTTTTGGTAGTAACACTTCCAGCTAATTTATGGCCACCTTCAATCTCAAAATTTACCGCTCCCTTGCTGAGCATCACAATGTTGGCATCCAGGGCATCACCAATTTTAGAAATCATTTCTGTGGTGAGATTTTGCTCTCCGCTTTCAATACGGGCAATGGCGCTCTGAGTGGTATTTAACTTTTCTGCAAATTCTGTCTGGGTAATGTTTCTTCTTTCTCGCAGTTCTTTAATAAGGTTACCGATATTTGATAAGGTGTCTGACATGTTTATTTCATTTTGAAAAAAAAGATGTTTGATTTTAAAATGTCTGGCCTCGCTCTTCCAGAAACAATTCAAATTTTTAGGTCCTCGGGTATTTTGATATGAATCAAAACCAGACCATAAAAATTTGAATGTTTCTTTCAGGCGAGGAAATCCGAGGACTTTTAAAATTAAATATCTACTTTTTCCCTTAATTAATTAATAATTCAGCCAGTATAGCATATATGTGATAAAATAGTAAACATTGCAAAAAAATGTAAAAGGTTTAATATAAGGTTATGTCATTTTTTGCCAAAAAGATTGGGATAGATTTGGGGACTACTACTACTTTGGTGTTCTTGCCTGGTAAAGGTGTGGTTTTATTTGAGCCTTCTGTTGTGGCCGTTTCTGAGCAGGATAACAAGATATTGGCGGTGGGGGTGGAGGCTAAGAAAATGATTGGTAAAACACCAGACAGTATTATCGCTTATCGGCCTATGAAGGACGGCGTGATTGCGGATTATCGCGTGACGGAGGCGATGTTGCGTTATTTTATTGATAAGGCGCTTGGCAAATGGAATTTATTTAAACCAGAAGTAATGCTTTCTGTGCCAGCTGGTGTGACTTCAACAGAACGCCGGGCGGTGGTAGAAGCTGCTATCAAGGCTGGGGCTAAAAATGCTTATGTGGTCAAGGAACCTATTTTGGCCGCTATCGGGGCTGGGATTCCAATTCAAGAACCGATGGGACATATGGTGGTGGATATTGGCGGTGGTACCACAGATGTAGCCGTGATTTCCCTAGGTGGAATTGTGTCATCTACTTCTGTAAAATGTGCCGGTAATAAAATTGATTATGCCATCGCGGATTATATTAAGAAAACTTTTAACCTCGCTATTGGTGATAAAACAGCGGAGGAAATAAAAATCCAAGTGGGCTCTGCTGTGCCAATGGAAGAGGAGTTAATTATGACTATCAAAGGCCGGGATTTCTTGTCTGGCTTACCCAGAACGGCGGAAATTAAAACCAATGAAATTGTAAAAGCCATCAGCAAGGAATTGCGGGATATGATCAAGGCCATTAAGGACGTGTTGCAGGAAACTCCACCTGAGCTCGCTGCGGATATTATTGATCAGGGAATAATTATGACCGGTGGTTCATCTCAACTCCGAAATCTTGCTGAACTTGTTTTCCGCCGAACTGGTGTAAAAGCCGTCGTGGCCAAGGATCCCATGTATTGCGTGGCCAAAGGTACCGGTATCGCCCTTGAACATCTAGACGTCTACAAGAAATCTATTATTGCGAAAAGGTAGAGTTTGTGGTAATCTATTTTTGGGCAATACAACTAGGAGGCGTTTGATGAATGCTAAAAAGTTCTTAGAAGCAGAGATCAAGAAATTGGGCTACCAGCTTGCTGCAACCTGTCAGCACAGACTTTGCCGGGTTTATAACCAGGTCAATGATGATGTAGTACTCACGGATAATCAGGTTGCTGAACTCAAGGGATTATTAGCCCAGAGGGGTAATTCTGAAGTGGATGTCCAAACGATCGTCGACTATATCAATAGCCGTCGCACAAGCTAGCGCGGACCATGGGTCCCGACAAAGAGCGTACTGATGCTCTCGGTCGGGGCTCTTTTGTTATATTCGTGCTATAATGGCCTTATGAAGCAGATACGAGATACCTACAAGAAAACGGGGCGGTTACACCATGCCTATGCTATTTTGGGTGATAAGAAAAAGGTGAAGGAGGAAATTACTACTTTTCTGGCCAAGGAATTAAAGTTTCCGGTTATTGGTAATCCAGATTTTTGGCATGGGGAATTTAATGTCCTTAAAATTGCGGACAGCCGAGAAATAAATGAGGCTCATGTGAGCAAGCCGGTAAAACATGATAGAAAGGTTTTTATTATTTCCGCTAATTTTATTACCAAGGATGCGCAGAATTCACTTTTAAAAATTTTTGAGGAACCGCAGGCGGGCACCACTTTCTTTTTGATCTTACCGCCGGGCGCTGATTTATTGGGTACTTTAAAATCACGAATTATTTTTGGTAAGGGGGAAGGGGTAGGGGCGGATGATGTTTTATCTGTTGAGGAATTTTTAGGTGCCAAGGTGGGGAAAAGGTTACAAATTGTCACTAAAATTACCAAGGATATTAAAGATGAAAAGATTACCAAATCTGACGCCATAACCTTCCTAAAAAATATTGAGAAATATATCAAGGCCAGCTTGAAACAAAAAAATGCGCACAACGCCCGGAGTGGCAGTTTATTAGCTGTTGAGGATATTGAGAAAGCTATTAGTTACGCGGCAGATGAATCACCATCCATGAAGGTAATTTTGGAACATTTGGCAACTACACTATGAAATTCCATTAAATCTCCTCCTTTTCTAAGGAGGAGTGGCGAAGCTTTGTGAGCCGAGGTGGTTGTGCTATAATAACCACATTAGCAGTCAGGAAATAAACATATTCAAATTTTTTGGTCCTCGCGTCTTTTGACCGGCCATACAGGCAACAGGACCGGTCTCAAAACCAGACGCAAAAAATTTAAATATCTTTCTTTCCTTAACAATAAAATTATGCAATACGATTTTACAAAATTAAAAAATAAGATAAAGGAAACGGAGGATTGGATGAAGAAGGAATACACTGGGATCAGGACGGGTATGGCCTCACCTCAGCTTTTGGATAGTATCCAGGTAGAAAGTTATGGTCAGCGGATGCCCCTAAATCAGGTAGGTTCTGTAAGTATTGCAGATCCAAAATCATTACTGGTGACCCCTTGGGATGCTTCACAGGTTAAGGCAGTTGAAAAAGCTATTACGGTAGCAAACTTGGGTGTCTCCTTAAAAACAGATGAGAAAGGGGTGCGCGTATTCTTCCCAGAATTAACTAGTGAGCGCCGAGAGATGCTGATGAAAGTGGCCAAGGAAAAATTGGAGCAAGGTAAGATTACCCTGAGAACCACTCGTGATGAAATAGTTAAAGATATTGAGGCTAAAGAGGCCGAGGGAGGTATGGGTGAAGATGATAAGTTTAGATTTAAAGCGGAGATGCAAAAATTAGTTGATGGAGGTAATGCTGCCTTAGAAGCCGTGTTCGTTAAAAAAGAAAAAGAAATAACTGGATAATGACTATAATATTATTTTTAGTAGTTTTGGCAGTGTTGATTTTTGTCCATGAGCTGGGGCATTTTGTGGTGGCTAAAAAGAGTGGAATAAGGGTGGATGAATTTGCGATTGGTTTCCCCCCAAAAATACTAAGCTGGGTCAGGGGAGAAACAAAATATGTCTTGAATTTAATTCCTTTTGGCGGTTATGTGAAAATATTTGGTGAGAATCCGGATGATGAAAGTATGACCGGGGCGGATAGTAAACGTAGTTTTGTGAATGCTAGGAAATGGAAACAAATTTGCGTTTTGCTTTCTGGTATTGGAATGAATATTATTTTTGCTTGGATTTTAATTTCCATTTCTTTTATGTTTGGTTCTTTGGTGCCAGTAGGTGAGGGTGCGTCAAATTATTCTAAATATATAAAGGATAGTCAGGTGGTTTTAACTGGTGTTTTGGCTGGCTCTCCAGCAGAAAAAGTTGGCCTGAAACAAGGTGATAAATTAATTTCTGTGGCTAGCATAACCGGTAATATTTTAAATACCACAAAAGTTAGGAATATTATTGAACAAAGTACTAGCTCAGTAGAAATCACTTATGAAAGAAGTAATGCTATTTTAAAAACTAATATCACTCCCCAAATCTCTACCTCAACTGGTAATAATAAGGTGATTGGTATTTATATGGAAAATGTTGGAGTGGTTCAGCTGAATCCCTTTTTGGCTTTATGGGAAGGTGGTAAACTGACATTAGTGACTTTTAAACAGGTAGCTGTTGGTCTTGGTACATTCTTGTGGCAAGCAGTTCGTGGACATGGTGATTTTTCTCAAGTATCCGGTCCGGTTGGTATTGTTAGCTTAGTTGGTGATGCAGCGCATTTTGGTCTGGCCTATTTCTTGGGTTTTGTAGCCTTTATCTCACTTAACTTAGCGGTCATAAATTTAATTCCTTTTCCCGCCCTGGATGGCGGCCGTGTTTTATTTGTAATTATTGAAGCGATCATCAGACGACCCATAAAACCCGTAATTGCCAATACCGCAAACACTGTTGGTTTTTTTATTCTCATTGCCCTTATGCTCGTTATCACCTATCGAGATATAATGAAATTTTTCTAGTTATTAAGGGTTTAAAATAGGTAAAAGTCAACTATTTTGTTTTTAGGTAAAATAGGGTAATATACCTTTATGTATCAATCAAAACTTTTTACCAAGACCAGGAAAGAGGCACCTAAAGACGAGGTATCTAAGAATGCCCAATTATTAATCAAGGCCGGTTTTATCAATAAGGAAATGGCTGGGGTATATTCTTTCTTACCTTTAGGGTTGAGAGTTCTAAATAAGGTTAATAATGTAATTCGTGATGAGATGAACAAGCTTGGTGGGCAAGAGCTTTTCCTTACTTCTCTTCAAGAAAAGGAAAATTGGGAAAAAACTAATCGATGGGACGATAAAGTTGTTGATTTTTGGTTTAAAACAAAATTAAAAAATGATACTGAACTTGGTTTGGCTGCTACTCATGAAGAACCGCTTACTATGATTATGAAGAATCATATTCGTTCCTATAAAGATTTACCCGCCTATCCATATCAGATTCAAACCAAGTTTAGAAATGAAACCCGAGCCAAAAGTGGTATTATGCGTTGCCGAGAGTTTCCAATGAAGGATATGTATTCTTTTTCAGCTGATAAGGCTTCCCATGATGCCTTTTATGAAAAAGCTAAAGTATCATACAAAAATATTTTCACTAGGCTTGGTCTGGGAGAGATAACATTTATGACTTTTGCTACCGGTGGTAGTTTCAGTAAATATTCACATGAATTTCAAACAGTGTCGGCGGCGGGTGAGGATTTGATTTATATTTGCGACAAATGTAAAGTGGCTGTAAATAAGGAAATTATTTCCGAACAGGATAAATGCCCTGAATGCGGTAGTGATAAATTAAGAGAGGAGAAAGCAATTGAAACAGGTAACATTTTTAATTTAGGTACAAAATTTTCTGATGCCTTGGATCTGACATATGTAGATGAAAAGGGCGAAAAACAAAAGGTAATTATGGGTTGTTATGGTATTGGTCCGGGCCGGGCTATGGGCACAGTGGTAGAAACCTTATCTGATGACAAAGGATTAGTCTGGCCGGTGGAAATTGCTCCATTTAAAGCGCACTTGATTCAGGTGGGTGATAAGGATGATGTGAAAAAAGCGGCTGAGAATTTATATAAAGAATTATTAAACGCCGGGGTGGAGGTTTTGTTTGATGACCGTGATATGCGCCCAGGAGAAAAATTTGCGGATTCGGATTTGTTTGGTATTCCGCTTCGGATTATTGTCAGTGAGAAAACTTTGATGGCCAGTGAGTATGAAGTGAAGGAAAGAGTATCTGGGAAAATAAGTATGATCAAAGAGGTAGATATTTGCGATTTTGTTAAGAAGTACCCTGGTAGTAGAAATTAGAATTTCACTACGGGGCAAGTAAAAAATATGTCAGATTTTTTCCAAAAACTAATAGAGAAAATAAATAGGCGTTTTTCCAATGATATTGGTATTGATTTAGGAACGGCTAATACTTTGGTGTATTTGGCCGGCAAGGGAATTGTCGTGAATGAGCCCTCAGTGGTGGCCTTGAATCAAAAGACCGGCCGCGTGGTGGCGGTAGGGGCGCAGGCTAAGGCGATGCTCGGCAGAACTCCACCCCATATTGTCGCTGTTCGCCCTCTGGTTGATGGCGTGATTTCGGATTTTGAAGTGACGGAAGAAATGATTGCTTATTTGGTTAAAAAGGCAGAAGAACTTTCCCCTAAACCCCTTGGTCCTCGTGTGGTGGTTGGTGTCCCCTCGGGCGTAACAAACGTGGAGATACGCGCCGTGCGTGATGCCACTAGGAATGCCGGGGCCAGAGAGGTGTATATTGTGGAGGAGCCGATGGCTGGAGCTATTGGTATTCGTTTACCAATTAAAAGTCCAGTGGGTAGCATGGTGATTGATATTGGCGGTGGTACTTCAGATATTGCTGTTATTTCCCTTGGCGGTATCGTCAAATCAAAAAATCTACGTATTGCTGGAGACAAGCTCAATACAGACATTATTACTTATATCCGTGGAGAATTTAAAATTTTAATTGGTGAAAAAACCGCCGAGGAAATAAAATTAAGTGTTGGCTCAGTATTGCCGGATCAGGCTATGGAAGTTTCAGTGAAAGGGCGGGATTTGGTAACCGGTTTGCCAAGAGAGGTGATTATTACTGATGGTGATGTGCGTGAAGCTATGGCGCAAAGTATTGCCACCTTAGTAGAAACGGTTAAGGAAGTTTTGGAAACAACACCACCGGAAATTGTGTCAGATATTATGCAACGTGGAATATATTTGGTGGGTGGTGGTGCGCTCATCCGCGGTTTAGATGTGCTTTTGAATGATGAATTAAAAATCCCGGTTTATATTGCTTCTGATCCGTTAACGGCCATTGCTCGTGGCACAGGAATAATTTTGGAAAATCTTGAAGACTATAGAGAAGTTTTAATTGAAAATGAAGATGAATTACCTCCTAAAAAGCAGTAATTTTGAGGATCGAAAAAAGAACGCCAGAAAGAGGATTTTATTTACGGTAGCTATTTTAATAATATTGGTTTTAATTATGCTGACCAGCCCGGTTCGTACTCTTCTTTTTTCTGTGGCCAAGCCACTTTGGCAAACTGAGAATTCAGTTTTCAATTCTAATTTTTTCTCATACTTTAAATCAAAGCAATCACTTATTGATGATAAGGTAGCCTTGGAGCAGAAACTTTTTTTAGCTGGTAACCTCATGTCCTTAAATGATGTGTTACAAACTGAAAATGATAATTTGAAGGATCTGTTGGGACGAAAGGATACCAAACAAAAAACTATTCTAGCTGCCGTTTTGGTTAAACCGCCACAGACACCTTATGATATGCTAACCGTGGATATTGGCGCGGATCAAAATGTTAAAGTGGGGGATAAGGTGCTGGCGAGTGCAAATATCTATATTGGGGAGGTGAGCGAGGTAATGGCCCATGCATCTAAGGTAACACTTTATTCCACGCCGGGGCGCAAATTATCCGTAGTGCTTGGCGCCAGCTCCGTGACGGCCGAGGCGGTGGGGGTGGGTGGGGGAAATTTTAATATTTTTCTGCCCCGAGAAGTGGAGGTTAAAGAAGGGGACGTGATAGTCATACCATCCATTACCGCTAATATATTTGGAATTGTGGAAAAAGTTAATTTTAATGAAAAGGATTCCGTTCAAACAGTTTTGTTTAAAAGCCCGGTAAATATTTCCGAGTTAAGTTTTGTTCAGATAGTAATTTAACCACCCCCTAACCCCCTCCTAAGAAAGGCGGGGGAAGGAAAAAATAAAGTAAATGCTCAAGAGAATTATATTTGATATTTTAGTTTTTCTTTCCATTGTATTTTGCCCTTGGTGGTTTACGGCCATTTTTTCTATCGGAGTCTTGTATTATTTTAAATCATTTAATGAAATTATCCTTTTTGGTTTGGTGATGGATATATTATATGGCCGTCTTTCAGCTTCTTTTCATTGGTATGACTACAAATATACCCTTTTCTTCCTCCTTCTCCTTCTTTCCTCCTATTTCATCAAAAAGAGACTCAAGTTTTATAATAAATAAAGAAGAAACCTCCCCCTGCCCCCTCCTTGTCAGGCGGGGAAGACTCTTTCATAGCCCCTGACAAGGGGTTGGGGGTTTCTTTATATCTCATTTAATGAGCGGTTGTGTTCTACCCTTATTCCTAGCCATATTTTTGCCTATCCAAAAAGAAAATGAAATAAAGTGCTAAAAATGCTTGACTTTTTATGTGGGTGTGCTATACTTGTAAACAGATAAATCCTACTGGTGCGTTCCACCTACTAGGTCTAGGTAGTAGCCATGAATGAAAGTTTGTGGCTGCTACCTAGGTTCGTTGAGTCATTACGACAGGACGGTTTTGGGACAGAACCGAGCGACCTGTTATTTCAGTGGTAACCCCACTGAGTCCTGGAGCTAAAGCCTTGTAGCTCCATGCAAATCACGCAAATCTCACGGGTTTAAACCACCCAACAGAGGCTTTGGTCTTGGGGACTAGCCATCCAAGACGACAAAATATTGTCAGACACGTTCTGACGGCCAATCCGGGATATACTTACTTATATGCAAATATAAGCAGAGATCACCCGGATTTTCCTTTTGTCTAAATTTGCATTTTAGATAAAGAAGTGTAAGATAATTCGTATAGACCCCCTGGTGTTAAACACCGGGAGATTTAATGTTATGAAGAAAGATACAGAAGAAAAAATTATAATAAAAGGGGCGCGGACACATAATTTAAAGAATGTGGACGTAGAGATGCCGCGGAATAAAATGATCGCTTTTACTGGGCTATCTGGGTCAGGTAAGAGCTCATTGGCCTTTGATACTATTTTTGCGGAGGGACAGAGAAGGTATATTGAATCCTTGTCTTCCTATGCCCGGCAGTTTTTGAAGCAAATGCAGAAGCCAGATGTGGATGAGATCACTGGTTTATCACCAGCTATTTCTATTGACCAAAAATCCCGGTCAAATAACCCCAGGTCCACCGTGGCCACTATTACGGAAATTTATGATTATCTGAGAATTTTATATGCGCGTATTGGCCGGCCACATTGTTTGGTTTGTAATCGAGAAATAAAAAAACTCTCCAACGAGGAAATTTTAGAGACTATAATTAAAAATGTCACTTCCACTAACTTGGATAAAAATACCAAATTAGTTTTAGGTGTGCCGTATACGGATGCTAAGGTTAGGATATTTTCGCCCGTCGTTGTTGGCCGTAAGGGTGAATATTACCAGCTTCTTTATGATTTATTAAGTAAAGGTTATGAGAGCGTCAAAATTGATGGTGAGATGAAAAAGCTCCGGGAGCAAATTATTTTATCTAAGACTAAGAAACATAATATTGATGTATTAGTGGATGAATTTTATATCTCGGAATTTAAGCCTGTTAAAAATCTATCTTCAAAGGGGGGTGAAAAGAACGCTTTTATGGCGACAAAAGAGCGTTTGAGCGAGGCGATAGAAAAAGCGATTGATGAAAGCAAAGGCTTACTTAAAATTGAAACAAACGGGGAAGAAAAGATGATGTCCGTAAAGTTTATGTGTCCATATGACGGATATTCTTATCCAGAAATTGAACCACGTTTATTTTCTTTTAACTCGCCTTATGGCGCTTGTCCGGAGTGTAACGGTTTGGGTACTAAACAATTTTTTGGCGAGGAGCTTTGCGATATCTGTAATGGAGCACGTTTACGTGAGGAGGCCTTGCACGTGTTTTTAAATGGCAAAAATATTGTGGATTTGACTGCTTTATCCATTACGGACGCTAAGACTTTCTTTGACAATATAAAATTAACAGAACTGGAGAAGGAAATTTCCGGTGTGGTGGTCAAAGAGATCGATTCACGTTTGCGTTTTATGATGGATGTTGGAATAGAATATCTATCTTTGAATAGACGGGCGCACACGTTATCCGGCGGTGAAGCCCAAAGAATCCGGCTAGCTTCTCAACTTGGCTCTGGTTTGGTGGGGGCTTTGTATGTTTTGGATGAGCCAACCATTGGCTTGCATTCCCGGGATAATGACCGTTTGATAAAAACCATGACGGATTTACGAGATTTGGGTAATACAATTATCGTTGTGGAGCATGATGAGGATACTATTTATTCCTCGGATTATTTGGTGGATATTGGGCCGGGTGCCGGCGTGCATGGCGGGGAAATTATTGTCTCTGGTTATTTGGATAAATTATTAACGGAAAAAAATAATAGCTCTGGTTCAGTAACTTTGGATTATTTGCGTGGCGACAAAGTGATTCCCGTGCCTACCAAGAGAAGACAAACAGATAAAGGTTCGCTTAAAATCCGTGGCGGAAATGTATTTAATATTAAAAATTTAAATGTGGACGTGCCATTGGGTAAGATTGTTTCTGTGACAGGAGTATCTGGTTCCGGTAAATCTTCTTTTGTTTACGAAATTATAAATAAGAATCTTGATGCCCGGTTTACCAAACGTCATCGTACCAATGAAGTATATAATTGTAAGAGTTTTACTGGTACGGAATATGTAAGCCGAGTTATTTTAATTGATCAATCACCAATCGGACGAACACCGCGGTCAAACCCAGCCACTTATACTGGAGCGTGGTCACATATTCGTGATATGTTTGCTATGAGTACGGAGGCCAAAGCGCGGGGGTGGAAGGCAAACCGTTTTTCCTTTAACGTGAAGGGCGGGCGTTGTGAAGCTTGTGAGGGAAATGGAATGATAGAAGTGGAGATGCATTTCCTGCCTACGGTTTACGTGCCTTGTGACGTTTGTAATGGTAAGCGGTTTACCAAGGAGACTTTAGAGATTAAATACAAAAAGAAAAATGTCCATGAAATCTTGGAAATGACGGTGGAGGAAGCTATCCCATTCTTTGAGGATTTGCCGGCTATTTATGACCGGTTAAAAACCCTGCATGATGTGGGCTTGGGTTATTTGAGGCTTGGGCAGAGCGCTACCACTTTATCCGGTGGAGAGGCACAGCGTGTAAAAATTGCTTCTGAACTATATAAACCACATTTACAAAAAACCATTTATCTTTTGGATGAGCCAACTATTGGTCTGCATTATGAGGATGTGAAAAAATTAATTGAGATATTGGAGAGGTTGGTTGATAATGGAAACAGTGTCCTGATTATTGAGCACAATATGGATATTATAAAATGCTCAGATTATGTGATTGATATTGGACCAGAGGGCGGGGACAAAGGTGGGGAAGTGGTCGCTAAAGGCACGCCGGAAGATATTGCCAATAATTCCAAATCCTATACCGGAAAATATTTAAAACGGCATTTATCAAGAAAAAACTAGATTTTTAAAAATACTTAACCGCCTTTCTTAAGGGCGGTTGAGGCTGGAAAAATCCAGATATTATTGTTATGCATCCTGAAACCAAACGATTACCGCACCGACAATCACGATGGCTACTGTCGAAGCGATGATCAAAGGTGAAATGAACACTGCCATTAAAGCCTTCGGGCGGGTATACGTTCGGTTGTGAAGAGCTATAACATCAGCAAAATCATCATTCATAATGAACACTCCATCTAAGGTTTGACCAAACTAAGAACTTGTCATATAATAGCAAAATAATGATTAAAAGTCAAGTATTAAAAAAGCTGAAATTACCGGATGCACCTGGGGTGTATTTCTTTAAGTATGGGGCAAAAATTCTATATATTGGTAAGGCAACTTCACTTAAGGATAGAGTTAAAAGCTATTTTAGCTCGGATTTGATCCAAACCCGTGGGCCTTTGCTGGTAGATTTAATATATAAGGCTGATAAGATTGATTTTATTAAAACCAATTCAGTTTTAGAGGCAATTATTCTCGAAGCCAATTTAATAAGAAAACATCAGCCAAAATATAATACCAAAGAGAAAGATAATAAGAGCTTTAATTATGTGGTGATTACTAAAGAGGATTTTCCTAGAATATTAATTGCTAGGGGCCGAGAAATAGAAAAAGGTCTAAACTATAAGATTAAAGAAAAATTTGGGCCATTTACTAGCGGTGAATCTCTGCGAACCATATTAAAAATTATTCGAAAAATTTTCCCGTATCGGGATAGGTGCCTACCAAATCAGGGTAAACCGTGTTTTAACCGACAGTTGGGATTATGCCCAGGCGTTTGTGACGGTGCTATAAATAAAAAAGATTATGCAAAAATAATAAATAAAATTAAATTATTGTTGTCCGGTAGGATTGATAGTTTAAAGAAAGATCTAGGGGGGGAGATGAAGGTATTAGTAAAGAAGCAGTTGTTTGAGAAGGCCAATGTGGTTAAAAAACAAATATTTTCTCTGGAACATATTCAGGATGTGGCCTTGATTAAGAATGAACACAACCTCCCCCTAACCCCCTCCTTGTCAGGAGGGGAAAACAGAGCAGAAGGCCCCCTGACAAGGGGGTTGGGGGTTTTGAGAATAGAAGCGTACGATATTGCACACCTATCCGGCACAAATAATGTGGGGGTGATGGTGGTGATGGAGGACGGTGAATTTATAAAGTCTGATTATCGTAAATTCATTATTAAAAATTGTAAAGGTAATGATATAGGGGCGTTACAAGAAATCCTAGAGCGACGCTTAAAACATCCAGAATGGCCCAAGCCAAATTTAATTGTTGTTGACGGGGGACTGGCACATTTAAATATAGCAAATAAAGTTTTGGACAAACACAAAGGCTTCGCCTTTGAAGGCGAAGCCTTTGTGTTTGTGGGGGCGGTGACTAAAGATGATAAACATAAGGCTAAGGCGATAATCAGCTCAGCCAATCAAAATTGTCAGGATATAATTAAAAAATACAAAAAGGAGATTTTGTCAATCAATAACGAGGCACACCGGTTCGCCCTTGCTTTTCACAGACAGAAAAGAAGTGCTATACTGTAGAGTATGAGTAAGAAAAAAGTGGGAGTTTTACGGGGTGGGCCGTCCTCAGAATATGAGGTATCTTTAAAAACCGGAAAATCAGTGATTGATAATTTGTCTGCCCGGGAAGATTTAATAAATAAATATGAACTACTGGATATATTTATTGATAAGGATGGAACGTGGCATTATTTAGGGGCACCTATTTTACCAGAGACACTTTTTAAAAAAGTTGATGTTATTTTTAATGCCTTGCATGGCGCGTATGGTGAGGATGGAACTGTGCAAAAAATACTGGATTATTTTAAAATCCCTTATACCGGTTCAACGGCTTTAGCTTCAGCTGTGGGTATGAATAAAGTGCTCTCTAAAAAGGTTTATAAAAATTATTCGCTTAAAACCCCCTTACATGCCGTTGTCTCCAAGAAGGATAATTTGCAAGCAGAAATAGTTAAATTATTTAAATCCTTCCCTATGCCGGTGGTAGTCAAGCCGGTTTCTGGGGGTTCTTCGGTGGGAACAGCCATTGCTAAGACAATGGCTGAACTGGAATCAGCGGTAATTGATGCTCTCAAATATTCCGACGCAGCCTTATTAGAGGAATTTATCGCTGGTAAGGAGGCCACCTGTGGCGTGGTGGATGATTTTAGAAATGAGTTTCCATATGCGCTTTTACCGGTAGAAATTAGAAAACCAGTGGAATCAGCCTTCTTTGATTATGCGGCAAAATATAACGGTCAATCCCAGGAAATTTGTCCTGGTAATTTTACGGCTGAAGAAAAGAAAATTATTCAGGAAATGTCCAAGGCGGCGCACAAAGCACTTGGTTTACGTCATTATTCACGCTCGGATTTTATTATCCATCCACGACGGGGGATTTATATTTTAGAAACAAATACTTTGCCTGGCTTGACCAGCGAATCACTCTTGCCAAAATCCTTGGCGGCCATCGGCTGTTCCTTGCCGGACTTTTTAGACCATTTGCTAACGTTAGCCTTAACGAAGTAAGTTTAACTAGACAGGTAAATTACCCTCATAAATAATCTTAAGTTTTTGTAACCCGCGGTGAAGCTTGACCGCTATGGCATTTTTAGTTTGCCCGGTGATAGCGGAAATCTCCAGTAATGACAGATCCTGCAAATGACGCATACACATCACTTCTTGATACATTTTAGGCAACCGTTCAATCAACTTGATAGCGGTTTTTCCGTCCAAGAAGTTAATTAGAGGGTCAGTATTGCCGGCACTGGGATCAAATCCGTTTTCTAATAAAGTATCAAGAGAGCTAGTTTTACGTTTACGGTATTCATCAATAATTAAATTATTTAAAATGTGATAGAGAAAGGCTTTCATCAAGTCAATCTTTCCGCCCTTAACCAAATAGATCCAAGTTTTCATAAAAGTCTCTTGCACCATACCCTCGCCAAGCGCTTTGTCATTCAATTTAAAAAATGCGCGTGCGTTTAAACCTTTCTCGAACGCCTTGTGAGCAACAGTTAATATCTTATCCTGCTCTATATTCTCTTGTGGAGTCATATCAGTAATTATTAAGTCTTTTACTTAAGCGAGGAATTAATATCTTTGATAATTTCATCAAGTTTATGATTACTTTTAATATAATACTTACTGATACCTAGTTTGAGATAGGACTTTATTGTATCTGAACGTTCGGTATTTGAGACCACAAAAATGGGAATCTTTTTCCAACGACCGCCATTAGCCTTTATTTTTTTAATAAAATCCAAACCGTTTTCCTTACCAATAAGGTTATGATCAAGCCAAACAGCGTCAATCTTTTCCAGCCCTTCCAGATGTTCCAAAGCTTGCTTGATACTGGTAGCGGTAATGATACCTAGGCCATTCTCCTCAAGGCTGGCATCAAAAACCTGGTCAACACTTCTGGCCACGATTACCCCAAAGCCTTTTTTCATCAGTCTGTTATTTACCACGTCAAGAAGCGCTCTCTCGTCTTCAATCACCAGAATGGTTTTTTTCTTTAGTATTTTATTTTTCATCAGGTTTAGCTAAAAATAATTTAATATCATTAGCAATTTCATCTAAACGATGTTCGGCTTTAATTGAATATAAATTAACTCCCAGTCTGAGGTAGGATTGCATATTTGTGCTGCTGGCCGTATTGGAAACGACGAAAATAGGAATTCGCGCCCACTTACTGCCGGCGCTCTTCATTTTAGCCACAAAATCCAAACCGGTTTTCTCTCCCAATAAATAATGATCAAGCCAGACAGCATCAATATTACCAATATCTTCCATATATTGTAGCCCCTGATCAACAGTGCGAGCGGTGACAACATCAAAACCGGTTTTCTCCAGCTTGGTCTGGATAACTTGAACAAGAGGTCTTTCATCCTCAATAATTAGTACGGTCTTTTTTTGTGGAGTGATATTGGTCATTTGTTCACTATAGCACACTATTTGGTCTTTCTTAGCGGCAGGGTAGCATAAAAGGTGGTGCTTTTGTTTTCAACAGATTCAAACCATAGTTTGCCACCAGCCTGTTCCACAATGGATTTGGCGATATAAAGTCCCAATCCGGTGCCTTCCGTGTCCTTGCCAATTACGTTATCAGCTCGAAAAAGTTTTGTGAAAATTTTATTCTGCTGATTTTTTGGTATGCCATAGCCGTTATCAGCTACTTTTAAAAGGACGCTTTTTTTGTCGTCTAAGGATACGGAAATTCGGACACACCCTTTTTCTGGAGTGTATTTTACCGCGTTGGAAAGTAAATTTTGTATGATCATCCGCAAAAGTTTAGGGTCGGACTGAATTAATGGGACATTGCTTTCAAAGGAAGTAAGTAATTTAATTTTTTTTTCTACAATTTGCGGGTTTTGTTCCGCAATTACGCTTTGAGCCAGTTTTACAATATTGGTAGTTTTTGACTCCACAACAAAGGTCCCCATTTCTATCCGTGATACATCCAAAAGTGTATTTACCAAATCAACCATTCTTTGATTACCATTGTAAATTTCTTCCAAATATTTTCTTTGCTCCGGAGTTACTTCACCAACGTCTCCGGTTAAAAGCATTTCACTATACCAATTAACAGTGGAAAGGGGCGTGCGCAACTGATGGGAAGCTAAGGAAACAAATTCTGTTTTGGCCTTGTCAATTTCTTTTTCTTTGGTAATATCACGAAACACTTCAACAGCTCCAACGATTTTTTTATTTAGAATAACCGGCGCCACAATACTGCTGGTGGGGAAGCGGCTTTTATTTTTTCGAATATAGTAAAAGGGATTAGTTAGGTCGGCTACAAATTTTTGTCCGGCTAAAACCTGAGTCAGAATTCTTTCCTTGAAGGAAACGCCCGTTCCATATATATCCTCTCGGGGTACCACCTCCACCATACTTTTACCAATAATTTCGTGAGCTTTCCAACCAAGCATTTCTTCAAAAGATTTATTAATATAACTAATCTTTCCTTCTTTATCCACCACCACTAGGCCATCACCAATACTGGCAAGGATAGCCTCATTTTTGGAGGTAATTTGAGCTAAATCTCTCGTTCGTTCTAAAACTTTTTTCTCCAGGGTGGCATGAAGGCGTTTAAGCTCGCGCGCTGTGACAGCTAATTTACGCCTGGTGATTTCTTTTTCCCTAGCAATCACGGCCAATCTTTTGGCGGTAATTACCAATTTACGCCTGGTGCTTTCTTTTTCTTCAGCCAAAATCTTCAACTTAAGGGTGATATCATCAGAAGTGGAAAAAGTCTTTTTAAGCATGGTTAGTGTTGTTAAGGAATTTAGTTACTTGTTCGACAATCACGGCAATTGGCGTATTGGATTTTATAATGTATTCCTTGACCCCATATTCCTTGGTACGTTTAATATCATCTTCCTGACTAAGATTGGTTAGAATCATCACGGGAACTTTTATTTTTTCTGTTTTCATGGTTGCTAATACCATAAAGCCATCCATTTTAGGCATAATTAAATCTAGAAGTACCAGATCAAATTTTTCCTGACGTAAAATTGCGACTCCCTCCTCACCATTAAAAACAGTTTTAATTTCAAATCCTGAGTAGGTAAGCTTAAAGCCTAAGGCTCGAGCCAGGGTTTTTTCATCCTCAATTATTAATATTTTTTTTGGGGTATTATTCATAGTATTTGTACTATAACACATATAATGACGTAAAAGGGGCGGTATTGTTACCAGAAATGAGCCACCGCGGCAAAAGCTGACAGGTTTATAGTAAAACCAATTAGTACTGTAAATGCAATAATAAAGGCTATAGTTTTTTTATCTAATCTTTTCACTCTTCAATGACGTTTTGACGAGCATAATATTACGCCTGTAATATTAAATTATTCATAACGGCTATGTAATTAGTCAAATAGGAATTTCATACCAAATTCATGTCTGACCATTATAATCAGGTAGAAAGATTAAAGGGTTTATTAATTAATTAAAAATATTATGGGAATCATAATTTGGATTATCTTTGGCGGTTTAGTGGGCTGGGTAGCTTCTTTAATTATGAATACTCATGAGGGTTTGCTCTTGGATATTGCCCTGGGTATTGTGGGCGCCATAGTTGGAGGCTGGCTAATGAGTTTTTTTGGTAAAGTTGGGGTAACCGGTTTCAATATTTATAGTTTTATTGTGGCAATTATTGGTGCCGTAGTTTTAATTGCTGTAGTAAAAATGTTAAGGCGTGTGTAAGTGTAAATTGTAATGCTTTTAATATCATGACGTCGTTATAAGTGTGAAAAAGGTCGACCATTTAAATTATAATTATGAAAATGTTTTAATCAAATAAAAAAATGAAAAAAATAAATTTGCTAGTTAGCACCGGTATAGTTTTAGGCTTAGCTTTAGTTATGTTTGTATCAGTTCCAAGAGCTCAAGCTTATGAGGTAAATATTACAGCGGGTAATGACTTGGCTGTAGGTTCTGCTGGACAATCAGTTGTTGTTCTTCAGGGGTTATTGGCAGAACGTGGCTTCTTAGACATTGGTAATATTCCACTTGGCTACTATGGCTCAATGACCAAGGATGCTGTTGCTCGATATCAGGCCTATAGAGGAGTAGCTCCAGCAGTTGGGTATTTTGGTTCATTAACCAAAGTCTCAATGCACGAGGAATTTGCCGCTCATAATTGGTTGAATCTGTTAGGTTGGTAATCATGACCGCGCAAACAATTTAGTGTTAAGACAGCATCCGTAAGGGTGCTGTTTTAAGTAAGGGGATATTGTTAATCAGACTATTTTATATTACTGAGCTTAGTTGATAGATATTTTTTTAAATTAACATTGGGCGGCACACTTGCACTCACACTAGTCAACTCCTTGTTAGCTAAATCATAAATCCAAGCGCCGCCACCTACTGTACCTATCTGTGAAATATATTTCAATGAATCTATTTTAGAAAGATCAGAAACTCTTAACTTGTCAGGAGTGGTATTTAACTCGGTTGAAATCAACTTAACCGCTTCGTCTATTGATGGTACGTAGGACATATATTTGTATTATTGTAATGCTTACGCAGTAAATTGTATCATATTCCTCATTCGGAGACTACCGATTTACATTCCTTGTTTTAAATAAGGATATTAAACCAAAAATTGGTAACAGTAATAATACAAGAAATAAACCGGGCATAATAAATGTAAAACCAGAAAAATTGACAGAATTATCTGGCTTATATTTATCATAATAAACCACAGTTTTATCTCCTTTATTATACAAAGGGAATAATGTACCTATTTCTGTAATTTGGTGTGAACTACCAGAGCTATCTACATAGCTGATATTAACAATTCTACTCTTGCAACTATTATTTGGACAATATGAATCTACTACAGTACCTTCGGTCTTTATCCCTTTAATTACAATCATTAAATTACTTGATGAAAAAAATAATCCTGCAAGAAACATAATAATAAATAACAATAATAAAATTGCGTTGTATGTCTTACTTTTTCTCATCTTCAAATTATATCACATTAGAAAGTTCTGAATATCACTTAGGTGCTCAAAATATCCTTTGAATTATAAGAGTTAAAAACGTAGTAGACCCTACAGGACATCTCTCTCAACTAAATTTTTGCCGTCGCTCAAATTTGTCTGGGCATCAGCTCACCTATTTTTTCTGCTGAAAAAATCTGGTTCCACTGTTCGCTTTCTGATGTAAGTGCATCCCTGCACTTACTTAGGGTACACAAATAAAAAAAACGCCCTAACGGCGCTTTTTTGTTGTGGACCCTACAGGGATCGAACCTGCTACCTCCTCATTGCAAATGAGGCGCTCTAGCCAGATGAGCTAAGGGCCCAGTGGTGAAAATACTAACATATATCCAAAACTATTTCCAGTTTATTTAAAGTTATGATGCTTCTTCTTTTGCTTAGAAAATAATGGTATATTTATTACATGAGTCCAGAAAATATTCCCACAATAAATAACGATAGTCAGGAGTACAAATCTTGGAGGCTAGCAAAACATGATAAAATGATCACGCCAGTTGAGGTGCTCAGGGATATAGTTCTAGAGGCCACTGGTTCAGTTTTGTCTAATCATTATAGAATTATCGAGGGTGAAGTTAACGAAGTATACTCTGCCGAAACTGAATCTGGACAAGAGATAGTTATCCGTATATTCCACGGCCGAAAAATTAAATTTTATAAGGAGCAGTGGGCTTTTGAAGAATGTGCCAAGGTTGGTGTCCCGGTTCCCAAGATGCTCCTGGTAAAAAGCACTGATGTAGATGGAGAACCAAGAGAGATATGTGTAGAATCAAAACTTCCAGGTGTTCATTTAAATAAGATTCCAGAAATTAGTACACCAGAGATGGAGAGGGAAAGAGTTGATTTACTTCATCAGATTGGTCAAATTCTTTCAAGAATTCACTCAATACCAACAAACGGCTTTGGTACTCTAGACCAAAATGGGAATGGAAAATTTTCTTCTGTTCGTGATCTCATTTCTAATGATAGCTACATAAATAAGAATAGAATATTACCTGGATTAGCCGATAGACCCGATGACCTGCAGACTGTATTAAGAGCTTATGAAATTCTTGAGCAAGAATCTGAAAGCTATACCTCTCCCTCATCATCCTTAGTTCATAATGATATTTCGCCACCACATATATTTGTTGATCAAGGTAGCATTTCCGGAGTAATTGATATGGAGAATGCTTGTGGTGCAGATCCTGTATCTGACCTTGCACGCTGGGATTCAAAATTTGGTAGAGAATATCCTTTAAAATATATAATTGAGGGGTATGAAAATAAGAGGCTATTCACTGGAAATTTTGAGAGAAAACTTGGTTTTTGGAAAATATATAAATCATTAACCAGTCTAAGTTATAATATTGAAGTAAATAAACCTACCGGCATAAGAAAATCACTGAATGGCCTTAGGGAGGCTTTGATACTCTTCTAGTCAACCCCTTTTATTTTCTCATTATTTAGTTATAATATACAAACCGCCCCGCTTATCAGAATAACCACCCCGCCTTAACTAAGGTGGGGAATAGGATGATTCCACCCAGCGGAAACTTTATTTGGGCGATTAGCTCAGCTGGTTAGAGCGTACGATTCACATTCGTAAGGTCACAGGTTCGATTCCTGTATCGCCCACAAATGAAACACGGGTACTGACCCAGTAGAGGTCGAGTTTCTGTATCGCCCACAAATACTATAAGGTTTCAAGAATTACGGAGTTACATCTTTACGCGGTTTTTTAATAGAAAATTTAACTTCATATTTTATACTGCACTTATAAATTATGAAATACAAATTTATTATATATTTTTTCACGATTTTGTTTCTATTCTTCAGCTCATTACTGAATGGCCTAGCCAATGATAACTTGTATACAAATAATCATAAATCTTCAACTTATCCGAGCAACGAAAAATCGTTTATTAATTTTATTAGATAATTAATTAAATAATAATATGAAAAATAGAATTACACACTTTGAGGTACAGGCGGATGACGTGGATAGAGCGATAGATTTTTATAGTAAAACTTTTGGTTGGGATATAAAGAAATATACCCCGGATAATCCTAAAGATATGGAAAAAATGGGTATGGATTATTGGCTTATCATGACTGGCTCAGAAAAAATGCCTGGTATCAATGGTGGTCTATATAAACGCTTACCGGATAGAAAGCTTTATACCTTTGATTGCACTATTGAGGTTGAAGATATTGATCAGGCGATAGCCGATGTAAGAAAAAATGGGGGAATGATTGAAACAGGGAAAATGGAGCTTATGAATGTTGGTTGGTTTGCTCGGGCCAAGGACACTGAGGGTAATATGTTTGGTCTGATGCAGCCGACAAATAAGAATATCATCATGTAACTCGAGTTAAATTTAGGATTAATAAGGTTCTTGCAATATATATTTATCCTGATAACATTAAGTACATGAGGATATTAATTATTGAAGACGAAATAAGTTTAGCCCAATTATTAAAAAAGGGTTTGGAGGGCGAGGGCTACGCCGTGGATTATTTGACGGATGGCCAATCTGGTTTAAAGAGGATTGAGCTTAATTATCAGGATTATGATCTGTTGATTCTAGACCTAATGCTACCCAAAATGTCCGGGACGGAAGTCTGTAAGGCCATTAGGCAGATGGATATTAAAATTCCAATAATCATTTTAACTGCCAAGTCTGAGGTTCTGAGCCGAGTTTCATTACTTGATATGGGTGCCGATGATTATATGACCAAACCTTTTGAGTTTTCCGAGCTGGCGGCAAGAATTAGGGCTTTGACTAGACGCCCTAAAGCATCACTCCCTAATGTTTTGATGGTTAATGGTGTATCCCTGGATTCAAATACCAGGAAGGTTTACCTTGACGGAAAAGAAGTAATTTTGACTCTAAAGGAGTTTAGGCTTTTGGAGTATTTAATGCGCCGGCCAAATGAAACCATAAAAAGAATTGATCTACTTGATAACATTTGGGATTTTGATTTTGATTCACTCTCTAATATTATTGACGTCTATATTAACCGCTTGAGAGACAAGCTGGATAAAAATAGAAAGAAGAAACTAATTGAGACAATCATTGGAGTTGGATATCGCCTAAATATATAATAAATAGTTTTTCGCTGACTTTTAATGTTAAATTTAATCCAGAGGAGTACTCTTAATCTATTAACATGAGAATTTTAATTGTAGAAGATGAAGTTGTTTTAGCAGAAACACTTAAAAAAAGCCTGGAGCGAGCCGGGTTTGTTGTTGATTATTTAACTGATGGCGCTGTGGCCGAAAGACGGATATCTTTATATAGTAAAGAATATGATCTCGTTATTCTAGATTGGATGTTACCGGGTAAGGATGGCCTGACAATTTGTAAGGAATTACGCGAGGCAAAAATAAACATACCGATTATTATGCTAACGGCTAGGCAGGAAATGTCTGACAAGATTCTGGCGTTAAACGGTGGAGCAGATGACTATTTGTCTAAACCTTTTTCTTTTGAGGAGCTCGAAGCTAGAATTCATGCCTTGTTGCGCCGTCCAGCTGCGGTTTTGAACAATACATTAGAGATTCGGGGTCTCAAATTAGATATTTTAAAGCACGCAGTTATGGTTAATAATAAGGAAGTAAAATTAACCGTGAAGGAATTTGGCTTACTAGAACATTTAGTACGCAATGCTGATATAGTGGTATCTCGTGATCAGATTTTAGATCATTTATGGGGTTTTGATTTTGATTCATTTACCAATGTTGTTGACGTTCATATGAAGAACTTAAGAACAAAACTGGAAAGGGCGGGGTATTTTGCCGTTGAAACTGTCCGCGGGGTTGGTTACAGAGTTAAGACCGTATAGAGCTCTTATTACCAAAAGTTCTCATTTTATTAATATTATGGATGATATTCTCCAATCCGAGTGTAGCCTTTTGTATGTGATCACACATTAGTCTTTTCATTCTTTCCTTGAGTGATTGATAGCTTTTCCTATCTATTGGTTTTGTGTTAGGATTTTCCTTATAAAATATATCATGTTCTACTTCTGCCCAGGCGTGATTTAAAATTAAAGTCATTTGCACTTCACATTTTAATTTTTTGAATTTTTTATATTCATCCAAATTTGTTCTTCTCTTATCAAACATTACAATTGCATGTACTGATTCATAGCCAGAATTTTTAATATTTTTTTCTAAGCGTACAGTCCCTTTAAGTGCCTTGAGCAGGACTTTAATAAATTTTTTACGGTCTGATTCAATATAAAAAATAATTCTTATTCCAACTATATCCTCTAAATCATTTAAATGTTTATATATTTTCCCGGTGCTTTTTTTTCTTTTAATTTTTTCCCTAATACTTTCTGAACTTTTAATCCGTTGACTTAATTGGTATTTAAAATGGCCACGCCGTAACAGGCTTTCCAGCAGGTTACTGACGGCTAATCCATAATCTTTGTATAGATCAATCTTGTCACCAAATTCTTCGGCAATCATTCTCTCTTTAGTCATATATTATAAGGATAGCAAATCTCATTAAATTTTAAATTAAGAAGCAAAATTAATTGTTAATATCAAATTTAACCGCTATCAATATACTTGTCCCAATAGTAAAAGGAGTAAAAAAGTATAAGTTTTATTAATTATTAACAAACAAATGAAAAATATAAGTAAATATCTCGGTAGTATTGTGATCACAAGTTTATTTGCGGTGATCGGTTTTGCCTTTGGTGGTAACGTAGTTAACGCCGCACCAGTGCTTATCACCAACCCGATTATTATTTTAGATGATATTATTGATCCTTCCACCCCAACATCTATTTCCGGAAGAATTGAACCAGCTGGAACGCCTCTGACCACTTTTGAAATGAATATTCAGGAAGCACAAACTGGAAATGTATGGGACGGTTCGTCTTGGGGCTTTAACTTTACCTATTTTCCAGTTACAGAAAATGCCGATGGAACATTCTCCTCTGATATATCTTCTGTTGGTTTTGTTCCGGGTACTCAATATATTATCGGATTATACTTGGTCGACAGTAATGGACAAACCTATTACAATAGCCAATTCTTCACTTACGGTGATACAGCCACAATTTCTGTGGATATTGTTAACAACCCTAATCAGTTATCCGGAGTTTCAAATCAAAGTCCGTTTTATTTGCAGTTGTATGACGTTGATAATTATTATGGGTGCTGGGATGGGTCTACCTGGAATTTAACCACCACCGCCTGTGATTTAACACCATCTTATGACAGCAATACAAAAAAATGGACTTACGATATATCACAAATACCTTTTATTGATCAACATTTATATGAGGCGTATGTTTATGAGAATAACACCTACACATATGCCGACAGATTCTTTTTTCATTCCGCAAGTCTGCCAACATCAACATTAACAACTGTTGGGATAACGCCTGTGAATCCTGTCATAGCCGCTGGTGGGCAACAGCAGTTTACTGCTAGCGCGCTTGATCAAAATTCCAATCCACTTTCAGGAGTCGCCATTAGCTGGTCTTCGGCTTCAACTTCCGTAGCAACAATTGATAGTTCTACCGGCTTAGCTACTGTTATTTCTGCTGGCAGTACGGTTATAAGTGCAACCGCTATATATAACAGTACGGTTGTTACTAGTACTACCACCCTTACTATTAATCCAATTACTTCTACTTGCGTGACTGGTGCTGACACAAATGCCGACGGAAATATTAGCATAAGTGAATTACTTAGTTATATCGGAAATTGGAAGATTGGAAATGTCTCTTTGACCCTACTTCTGAATGCCATTGGTTTTTGGAAGGTAGGAGTGGGATGTTAACAAAATAAAAGTCGAAAATTTATTAATACCTTAGTTTAGTAATAATTAAAAATATGAATATCATTAAAAAAATTTCTTCTCTAGGTCTTGCAATGTTCTTAGTAATGTCATTTGTTTTGCCGGTACAAAATAATAATGCTATGGCGGCTACTGTCTCTAGTGCCACCAGAACTATTAGTAATCTAACGCCGGCTCCCGGTGAGCAACTCACTGTTTCTTTAGCTCTGGACGTCGTTGCTCCGGATACTTATTATGCGATTGATGAAACAGTTCCAACCGGTTGGGTAATTTCTAACCCAGGAACCGGAGCTACATCACAAGCTGATCATCTCAAATGGGTAGTAACCGGTCCCGCCACCTCAACTGTATATCAATATATTGTTACTGTTCCAGCCACAGCTACTGGTACGGGTGCGTTTTCTGGACAAGTGGGATTTGGTTCTGGCCCAGGTACGGATGTTGTCTCCACTATCTTAGGAGATACCAGCGTTACTGTAACCCCCTTGGCTACTCCAGTTCTAACCTCCGTTACGGTTTCTCCAGTTAATCCAACTATAAATATTGGCTCAACACAACAATTCACAGCTTCAGCCTTAGATCAAAATCTCGCTCCATTTATTGGGGCAACAACTACCTGGTCATCAGACAATACTGCAGTTGCCACCGTTGATACAGCGGGTCTCGTAACTGCACTTGCTAGCGGAACATCAACAATTACAGCGACTGCGGTATCGGGAACGACAACAGTCACTGGTTCATCTATGCTTACTGTTATTAATCCAACAGTAAATCCAATTCTTACTTCAGTCGTTATTTCTCCGATGAGTCCAACGGTTATGGCCACTGGTACTCAGCAATTCACTGCTATTGGTCTTGATCAAAATGGAATTGCCCTAGCGGTTCAACCATTGTTTGATTGGACAAGTTCTGATGTGACAGTTGGAACTATTGGTCTAGATACGGGTTTATTTTCAGCTTTAAGTGCTGGCACAACAACCGTGACTGTTACTTCAGAGGGGACTGTTTTGGTTTCTGCATCAACTGTAGTAACTGTAAGCAATCCTTTAGTCTTAACCTCTATCACTGTTTCTCCCGTCAATCCAACAATTAATATTGGTGCAGGTCAGCAGTTTACAGCAATAGGACTTGATCAAAATGGTGTGGCTTTAGTTTCTCAACCAACCTTTACATGGTCAGGAACTAATCCTACCGCTGGTACTATCGATGCCGTAACCGGTTTGTTTACAGCACTAGCAAATGGTACATCAACTATCTCTGCCACTTCTGGCATGGTTGCGGGGAATACGTTAGTCACTGTCGTCACACCAGCGGTGACTCCGGTTCTGACATCGGTTGTCATTTCTCCAATCAGTCCAATTGTTAATATTGGTGCAACTCAGCAATTCACTGCGACTGGTCTTGATCAGAATGGAATTGCCCTAGCGGTTCAACCGTTGTTTGATTGGGCAAGCTCTAATGTAATAGCTGGAACTATTGGTCTTGATTCCGGGTTGTTTTCAGCCTTAAGCTCTGGCACAACAACAATTACTGCTACTACAGAAGGAACAATATTATTATCGGCTTCAACGACAGCCACCGTTGTCGGGTCAACATCCTCAACCTCAACCTTGATGGTAACTCAAATTACTCCTATTCAAGTTTCCGGAACTGCCAATAACAATTATGGTAGTGGTTGGAAGTGGGTATTTGATGTTACCGTTCCAACTGATGAAACTCAGTTGGGAATGAAATTCAGCGATTGGGTTTCCGGTTCTCACGTAATTCCAGCTGCTGGAAACATGCGATACTTTTCTTCTCAATCTTCCAATGCAAATTCTGAATCATCAAGTATAACTATTGATGCTGCCAATACCTATCCTTCCACTCTCATGAATTTGAACGGTGACATGGATGCATCTGCTGCTGGCCGACAAATTCAAATTACTGTGGAAGTTAAAATTCCAACCGGTTCAGCTGTCGGTTCATATTCAACAACATATGGAATTCAGTCAACTGTTCCAACCGTCGTGACGCAACCCCTCAATATACTTTCAGTTATAAATCCTGCCAATATTAATCTGCCGTTTGAAACGGAAATAAGTTCTACCACGCTGCCTTCAACTGTAGGAGTAAATTTGAGCAACAGTTCCTCCACTTCTATACCTGTAATTTGGAGCGCAACCAGTACGCCAATTTACAATGATGAAGTGCCGGGCACGTATGTATTTACTGGTGCGCTGACCCTGCCCTTACCAACAAATATTACTAACACTAATAATTTACAAGCATCTATCAATGTGATCGTTGGAGCTTCAAGCACTCTACCTGGCACTCTTTCCGCCGAGGATTTTGGTGTTGTTAATTATGATACCGGACTTGGTATTATAAAGGGCTATACTTCTGGTTTTGGATTAACTGACGCAACTTTTGCTAATGTTCAGTCAGTTGTAGTTAGACTATATTCTAACAATTCACTTCTTCAGACCAATACTGCTACTGCTAAAGTCGGCACAAATATTACCGGCGTTCAAATTTCCTCACCATTTGATGTCTTTGGAAACTTTGACTATGCAACTGATGGTTATTGGACAAACACTAGGGAAGCTGAATACGGTCAAACCTTGGTTCCAACAAAGGTTATTGCTAACGTTACTTTGTCTAATGGCAAACAGTTAACAGCGGAGAATGACCTCCTGACTGGAGATCCCTCAACTATTTTCCCGGTCGTGATAAATATTGCATCCGTTACTAATCCAGCAGATGTTGTTGTTCCACTTGAGACAGAAGTCATTACCAGTTCCTTACCTGCTACAATCGAAGTGAGTTTAAGTGATAGTTCTACTACCACACTTCCGGTAATATGGAGTGCAACCAGCACCCCAATTTACAACGATGAAGTGGCCGGTACGTATATCTTTAGTGGCGCACTAACATTGCCAGCAAACATTAGTAACACTGGTAATTTATTAGCCTCTGTCAATGTGATTGTTTCTTCTCCAGTCATTTCTGCTACTGACATAAAAGGAACATACAATCTTGATTTTACAGATGGTACAAATACCTACAGTCATATTATGAACATTGTCACTGAGGACTTAACAAACAGTAATTTCTCTGGAAATGGTTCATATATTGCTGATTCAAGCATAACCTGGAACATGACTGGAAATATTACAAACAATGATGTAACTTTCCAAATTGTCTACACTGGAACCAACCCTGGTTACACTTTGGATAGCACTGGTGTACTTGCTGGTAATAATATTACCGGTACTACCACTGGTGGCAGTAACCTTAGCTTTACAGCTACTAAGCAATAAAAAACATGAACAAGAATACAATTAAAAAAATAATATTCTCGGTTGCAATCCTCGCCATTCTTGGTTTTGGAAACATGGCGGTAGCCTCTGAGGTAACTGGGACCCTGTCCACTGGTGTGAACCAGGTTGGGAACACCTTAACCGCTACGGTGGTTGATCCATCTTCTGGGGGTAGTGGCGGCGGCGGTGGGGGTGGAGGTGGCGGTTCATCTTCGGAATCTAATGAGCAGGCAGAACTGACGGGGGATGCAAATGAGGACGGTCGAACTGATATATTAGACTTTGTTTATCTCATGGCAAATTGGGGAGACACCGGTACAGATATTAAGGGAGATTTCAACGATGACGGGAATATTGATATCCTAGACTTTGTTATCCTAATGGCTAATTGGACAATATAAAAATATGAAAAAAATAATCTTAACAATGGCATTCATAATTCTTGGGGTAATAACCTTAGGATTCTCGGCGTCCGCAGCCACAGTGGCTTCATTCTCCCCATCGAACATCAGTGTCGCGGCTGGGCAGAGTTTCAATGTCTTAGTCACGGTTAATCCTCAGGGAGTTAGCGACTATGCGGAAAAGCTAGAGATAAAATACCCAGCTGATATCCTTCAGGTAAATTCCTTTACAATGAATAGCCAATGGCTGCCACTCTCACAAGCTGGCTATGATTTGATGGATAATGTAAATGGTGTCTTGATCAAATCAGCTGGTTATCCGGGAGGTTTTTCTTCCGCTACAAATTATGGCACAATTTCATTCTATGCTAAAAAAGCTGGAAGCGGAATCATAATGGTGGGAAATAATTCAACTTCTTTCGAAGTCAATTCACAAACAAGTCTGACTGGTAATAGTGCTGTCTTTGCCGTCACTGCGCCAGCAGTAGTAATCCCGGTAGTTTCAACCCCAACGGTTGAAGTCAGCTCAACCTCCACAATTGTTCCAGAAACGGAATCAAATGAGGTGTCACAATCTGCCGCTGTGGCTACGGCTTCCACTACTCCTGGTATATTTGGCAATATCTGGTTATGGGCTTTGGTAATCGTTGTTATAATTTTAGTCTTATTTGGAATCTTTGCCTCTGCAAATAGAAATAGACTACAATAGAGTTTGCCTAAAGCGATATATCAACCAAACGGTGCCAGTGTTATGGCACCGTTTGTCGTTATTGACTTTTTCCTAAAATAGTTTACTATTAAATTCAATGAAAATAAAAAAGATAACAAAAAGCAAAGCAATCCACATATGCGCCCCAAATCCTTCTGATATTTTTAATCAGATTGTCCTGGATAATGTACCGGTCAGCATAATAACGATAAATAAGAAGGGTTACATTACCTCGGTCAATAAATATTTTAAAAAATTTCCGCGCATTAAGGACTATACAAAGCTGAATATTTTCAAGGATAAGTTTTTCATCAGGGAAAACTTGGTAGATGACTATAAAAAATTATTAAATGTCGGCGGAATTTTTCGAAAGGATAATTGCCGTGAAGTGGGTCCTGATGGTGAAATAAAATATCTTAGAATTATAGCTGTTCCATATTATAATGATGTTGGAGAGATAAGCGGAGTGGTCTCATTGGCTTCTGATAATACCGAGGCTGTCGTCCTAAAAAACAGGCTGATTGAGGCAAACAATATCCTTGAGGAAAAAGTGATGCAGAGGACGGAAGAACTTCATAGTGTGAACCGAGAGCTTATCAAGACCTTGGAGCTGAAATCTGTCTTTATTGCTGATGTTTCTCATGAGTTTCGAACAGCCTTAACAATTATGCAATGCAGTCTTGAGCTAATTTCCAAGTCTGGTGAATTGAAGAACGATAATTTAGACTTGTCAAAAAATATTATTACCGAAATAAAAAGAATTTCTGGTATGCTTTCTGATTTAAGTCTGCTGGCAAAACCACATTCTCCAGTTAACCTAAAATTAAGACAGGCTAGGGTGGAACTTAATTCTATGATCTCATCTATCTGTAAGGAATTAAAAGTATTGGCCGATGAAAGTAAAATTAGTATAACATACAAGAATGATAGTAATGAACCGATAGAAATAATGGCGGTTAAAGATGATATCAGTAAATTACTGGTGAACCTAATAAGAAACGCCATCAAATATAATAAAAAGAACGGTTGGATTAATGTTTGGGTAGAAAAGGCCGTAGACGGTGTATTTATAAAAGTTGAGGATAGCGGTGTTGGCATTCCGGAAGCTGAATTTGAGAATATTTTTGAACGATTTTACCGCGTAGACAAATCCCGAACGAGGCACGGACATGATTCTGGCCTAGGTTTGGCAATTTGCAAACATATAGCTGAAGAACATGGTGGAAAAATTTCTGTGGCCAGCAAAGTTGGTCACGGAAGTACATTTACTATTTATTTGCCTAATGATTATAGGAATGGCAATAAGTAGGATTAGCGCTATTGACAAAATTAACTTTTAGGCGTAGTTTAGATTTTAGGAAATAACACTGAAGCCGGGTGGTTTTGGTGACGATCTTTGAGAAACTTCAATTCCTTTAACAAGGGAGATTATTATGTCTAAGATGCAAAATATGGGCCGGGTTTTGATTGTGGCCAAGAAAGCCGATGCGTCGGCGTTCTTGCTTGGCTTCGGCGAGAACCTATCGGGCGACGATGATCGGTGGGCTAAAGCAATACAGGGAAATGTCGATCTGAAATCGTACGCTATAGACGGTCAGCTGACCAGTATCATTTTGAGCAAAAATACCAAATGTGACATTGTCACCGCCACGAGCGTTGAGGAAGTTAACATTGTGGTATCCGAGTCTCTGTTGACCAACAATCGCTTTAAATTGGCGATAGTGGATGTGGAGCCAGGTGACAAGTCCGGTATAGAATTGATGATGAAACTCCGGGAAATCTTGGGGGACATTAACGTAATCGCGGTCATCAGGGAAGAAGACAAGGAAACTGCAAGGCTGTTGCAGGTATTCAATCCTGATGACGTGATCATCCGAGAGGTCTACCGTGATGCACCGACCGAGTTTTATCAACCTCAGAAGGAAACGTTGGTGGCCAAGGTGCGGGAGTGGATTGCTCCCAGGAGGATAAGCATCGATCCCGTTTCGGTTCAGAAAAAACGGTGGGAATTTGCGCGGGGTATGCGCGGGATTACCGCGATGATACCTCTGTCTGAACAGATACTGAGCGGGCCAAAGGGTGTGGTAGAGAAGCTGGTTTTGACCAGGAAGGAAGACGGCCGCTGGGCATTCTTCACTATCTATCCGGACCCTGATGGTCCGCCAGGTTCGATTATCCTGGCCTTTCCGACACTGCACAGTAATTGTCCGATCAGGTGTCGGTGCTGCAACATGGCGGCTGGCGACTGCGGAGGACTGGATGATGAACTGGTGGTATTCAGCGAGGAGGAAATGGAGGCTTTGCTGTGGGTGGCGTCAAGTCGTCCGCGGTTCAAGTCCGCTATGGTCAGCCGAGGCAAGAAAAAAATCACCCTCATGTTCCTGGGGAAAGGGGAAGGCTTAGTCTTCAACCTCAGGAATTGCATTAGCTTTGTGAGGCGGGTGACTGGTCAGGTTGGACGCCTGATCAAGTTCATGATGAGTTCAGTCGGGTCAGTGATCGCGCTTGAAACGTACATCCGGGACTGCCTGGGGGTATCGTTGCAGCATTCCTTCAGTCTCATTTATCCTTTTGAGGATATGAGAGCGGAATACATGAAGGGGACGAAGGGCCAACCCATAAAGAGGCTGATAGAGCTCTATGGAGACGGAATCGCTGAACCGACCGGAGAACCTGTGATTGTGGCCTTGCCGGTGTTCCCTGGCCTGAATGACCAGATGAAGCACGCCAGGGAGATATATCGGCTCTTCAAGGGTAGATGGCATCAGTTCAGGTTCGTGCTCATGGCCGGTTACGGCATGGCGGGGGTGCGGAATGCGTCGGAGGCAGATGTTCTTGCCTACCAAGCAAAACTGAAAATGGCTGGGGTGCCGGGTAATCTCATTGGAAGAAGGGAGACCTTCGCGGAGTATGAAAATGCTTCGCTTGGTCGCACCATTTCCGAAGGAGAGGCGGCTAGAAGGAGAAGTATCAAGCAGTAGGAGACGCTAGAGAAAAGGAGGAAATGAGTTGTTCTTTGGGTTTTAAGGGGTGGCGGGGGTGTATGTAGCTGGTTTTCTGAACCGCTCTTCACCTGCCACCCTTTTGCGTTACTTACTTTTATTTTTTTAGATTTTAGTTATAATATGTTGTCCCTATAATGGGCCTATGGTTCAGTGGTAGAACGCATCCATGGCATGGATGAGGCGCGAGTCCGATTCTCGCTAGGTCCACAAAAATAAAGAGCGAAGCGACTATATTTTTGTAGGACGCAGCATTCTTATGCGGCACATCACAAAAGTGTCAGGGCGCTATATTTTTGTATAAAGCATCACAAAATGCTACTTTTGCTATTTCACATTAAATATGATATAAATTTATTGGACAAGATTGTAACGTTTAAATTTTGGAGGGGAATATGGCGCCAATTACTCAGATTCTCGTTGTCGAGGATTTTGTTGAATGGCAGGTCAGAATTCAGACTATCCTGCGTGATCACTTCGGAGCACGAACGAATATTTTTGTGTCAGCAACTGTGGAGGGCGCTGACAAAGAAATATCCAGACAAAAAAATCGTCTGGACTTGATCCTAATGGATTCAAGTCTGGGGAGTGGTGTCTTTACCTTTAAATTTACAAAAAAAATAAGAGAGGTGTACAGCTACTCAGGCCCAATCATTGCCATGTCAACTGAACCAACATATCGTAAACGGATGCGAGATTTTGGCAGTTCACACGCGTGTGATAAGACTTGGCTAGTGGACTACCTGAAGGAACATTTTCCTCTGGAATAACCCTAGAACGAGGATGGGGCCGCCGATACAATGGCGGCCTTTCGTTTTGCATTATTTATTTGTTCTGTTAAGATAAGAACCTAGGATTTAATAATTAATTTAATATAAAAATAAACATGGGATTTTTTAAGGAATTATTGATGAAGAAAATGTTGAAGAGTCAGCTAAAGGGGATACCGGAGGAACAGCAAAATAAAATAATAGAAGCCGTGGAGAAAAATCCCAAACTTTTTTCTGATATTGCCGCTGAAGTGCAAGAAAAAGTGAAGGGGGGGATGGATCAGCAGGCTGCCACCATGCAAGTGATGATGGCACATCAAAAGGAATTACAGGATATAATGAAATAAGCTTATCAATATAGATATGCTTTTAAGTTTCTGAAATTATATTAACGTGGTAATTTAGGTGTTAATGAAGTAAGGTCACCGGTGTTCATCGTCGTAGTGGAGAATTTATTTGTGGTACTTGAGGCGGTTAAGGCTAGAGCTGCCAATTGTTCATTTGCCCAAACAGTAACAGGATATTTCCATAATGCAAATTGTGGATCAGAAGGATCAAGATTTTCATCCATATTTATAACAGAGGCCGATAGGCTGTTTATGCTTCCAGTATTATTTTCTGGTGATACGAATGCCATGGATGGATAGCGAACAATTGCTTTTGCCATTACTTGGTGCCAGGTAGGAGCTAGAATATATACACCAATTTTTTTGTTCATTGGGGTATTATCATTATTACCTGCCCAGGTACCAACTACGATATTGGGCGTATAGCCAATGACCCAGGCATCACGAAAATCATTAGTGGTTCCGGTTTTGGCGGCCACGTCTGCATTGTTAAAATATAAGGGTGAGTCAAATCCAAATTCAGGTGCACGTGCATTGTTATCTGACAAAATATCGTTAATGGTCCTTGCTATATTCTGATCAAGTACTTGATTTGGCTGTTCATCATATTTCTCTAAAATATAGTCGGTTTGCGTTTTTATACTTAAAATAGAACTTGTCTTATACATTGATCCATCATTGGCAAAGGCACCATAAGCGGCAGTCATTTCAAGTAACGTGACTTCACCACCCCCCAACACTAATGATAAACCGTATCTGTTTTTATCGGTAAGGGTGCTGATTCCAAGAGCCCTAGCTGTATTGATCACATTTTTAATACCGCTCAGGTATAGTGTTTTTACAGCCACTACATTAATCGATTGTGCTAACGCCTCACGCATGGAGATCAGACCTTTAAAAGTGCCATCCGCACTATTTGGTGAATAACAAGGGTAAATATTAGAAAAATCTGAAGGCGCGCAAGCGGTGGAGAATTGAGTTTTAAGATCAAAAAGCATTGTTTCAGGCGTATATCCATTTTTGAAGGCTGTCGCATAGGCAAATGGTTTAAAGGTGGAGCCAGGTTGACGTAGGGACAAAGCTGTATTTACTTTTCCGTCTATAGAATTATCAAAATAATTTCTTGAACCAACCATAGCTAGAATCTGACCACTTTTAGGGTCTATTGCTACCAAACTAGCATTTTCAGCGTTAAATTCTTTTTTGTTATTAAGTGCACCGGCTCTTATGATATTAGAACTTTCTTTCTGTAAATTCCAATCCAATGTCGTTATTATTTGTAAACCTCCATTATAAACCATTTCCATTCCGTATTTTTTTTCAAGCTCACCTAGGATATAAAATACAAAGTGTGGCGCCTTTATATTCTCATTGCTATTCTTAGAAAATATCACCTTATTTACCATAGCTGCTTCATACTCGTCTTTAGAAATTAAATTATATTTCAGCATCTGAGCCAGCACTAAATGCTGTCGGCTTGTAAGCATGTTAAAATTTGGCCCCCACGGAGAATAATATGTTGGTGCTTTTGGAATAGCTGCCAAATAAGCTGCCTCTGCAAGGTTTAGGTTTTTTGCTGATTTATTGAAATATTCCTGGCTAGCTTCTTCCACTCCGTAAATTGTTCCACCATACGGTGTTTCATTTAAGTAGGTTTCCAATATTTCATTTTTGGTATAATGTTTTTCTAGCCTTATCGCCAAAACCCACTCCATAAGTTTACGGCTCAGACTTTTATTTTTGGTTAAAATCGTGTTTTTTACGACTTGCTGAGTAATAGTAGAACCACCTTGGCTGAAACTGACGTTAACAATATTTGCTAGTATAGATCGTAAAATGGAACTCGGGCTAATACCATTATGGGTCAGAAAAGTATTATCCTCAATGGCAATGGTGGCCATGACAATATTTGAGGAGATTTCACTAAAAGGAACAGTAATCTTTTTCATAGAACCCTTTGTGTCATAAAGAAGTATTTTACCAGTTCGATCATATAATTTTGTCGATTTATTAACCTGGCGGTTTTGAAGTTGGCCAAAAATAGGTATAGAGGTATTCATGGCTAAAATGACATTGATTCCAACAAATGCTACTAATACAAGCGAGACTGTAATGATAATAATTATCAAGATTAGGTGTGGTTTCTTTTTAAACAAATAATCCTTCATCCTATGTATGATTGTAGATAGCCATTTTTTATTCTTAATAATTTCCATAGTTAGAGCAGTTAAAAGATGAAAATATAATGAAGTTGCGTTATAAATCCAATGGTTGTGAAAACAACATAGTTATTACTAGACTAGGCTAACAAATGGAGTTAAATTTAGTATAAATTTCGAAAAATAATTTTTATAACAAAAACCCCGTGAGAATTCTCACGGGGTTTTTGTTAATTAATTTTCCTTAGTAAATATAGGCTTTAGATACAGGATACTCATAATTATAATTATAATTATAATAAGTGCCAAGTAATTCTGGCAGCTAGTATGTAGTAAAATTTATTTTTGTCAAGCCACACGTAATGGTTCAATAGCTTGGACGCAGAATCTATGTAAACTATGTACATGTCATATACAACAAATCCACATATGCCAAAGGTCCGACAAGCAGCGGCCCAAATGGTTAAGCTAGGCTTTAGT
>Ga0073936_10000300_pt1 | contig 73920 bp, 73 predicted proteins | sample AliMusrvi5mmetaG_FD_87041 | JGI IMG/M metagenome (GOLD analysis project Ga0073936, IMG submission 87041) | Freshwater lake bacterial and archeal communities from Alinen Mustajarvi, Finland, to study Microbial Dark Matter (Phase II) - Alinen... | ecosystem: Environmental > Aquatic > Freshwater >... | reverse complement strand
CCCCTAGGCTTTGTATGGAAGCGAGCAAGAAAGGGGCGGGGAGGGTCGATTATTGATATGTCTAAATATGGTTGCTGTCAACTTAAATAAAACATAGTTCTAATGATAAATACTAAATCGTGAATGTATCCATTGCCTCTTTTGCTTCGGAAGCAATTAAATGAAAATATCTCTCTGTCATATAAGAGTTGGAATGTCCTAAAATTTTAGAACAAAGTGGCAAGTTTTTTGTTTTCATTATGAAATACGTCGCAAACTGGTGCCTGAGCTGGTGGAATGTAAAATCGTCCAGACCAATTGCCTTGCACATGCCTTTGAACCCGAAGTCTGATGATATTCGTATCGCCCTGCCCGGAAATGATGGGGACGGCATAACATACCCCGTGATATCATCCTGAGCATCCCGCCACGTTAACAGTACGGACTGCAACGTAGGATTAATAGGTATCCGTACAGCCTTCCCGCCCTTCACCACCTTCCTTATCTCCAGCTCACTCCAGTTTATTTCAGACCACTTTAGCGTTAACACCCCTGATAACCTCAACCCTGTATTAAGTCCGATAAGCACAGCAATGCGTAAATGAGGTTTGTAGATGCTGAATACCTTCCCGTCTCTGGTTTTGCCCATACGGCCACATTCTGTAATCATCTCCTGTATCTTCTCAGGAGAAAGTACCTGATCGCGTATATTGTCCTCTTTCAGCATACCGATACCGTGCAGCGGATCTACCTGAATGAGCCGACGCTTGTATAATAGCGACGTCATGCGCTTGATGGTGGAGATATCCCGGTTGACCGTGGCCGGGGTAGCTATGGCTTTAAGCCGTTGGGTATGGTCAGGCATGTACCGGCCCGTGAGCCTCATGGTACGGTACAGTTCTATATCAGTTTCCGTAAGGTTTCTGATGTCAACGCCCTTGAAGTAGGGCTTGATCCATCTATCCAGCCGAGAGATATACATACATGCTGTCCCACTTGTGATTGTTTTCTCAACCAACTTGGATGCCACCCACGTCTCAAAAAAAGCAGCAGCCTGCTCCATCGTAAAAGGGGTATCCTTGCTACGACGTTCGCCCCTGTGCTTTGCCGCTTTCTGTTCAGCTTCATGCGCTACCGCTTCAGCTTTTAAAGCGGAGTAAGCTTTGTTGTAGCGGTACTCCTTACCAAGAGCGTCCGTCAGTTTGAGTCTCACGGTCCATTTATCGTCATAGGTACGATCTTTTGAGCCGCACTTGACGCACGGCTGCATGTCCTTTGGTTTGACCTGGGTGGACACCTCCCGCACGTTCCCGCATATGCATGTTAACTTCTTGATAACTGACATAGCAGCTACCCCCTTGTTTTGATGAGGCTCTTGATCTTCTTTATGGAATCCTTGCAATCTATGTCTGCCGCCTGCGTGTACGATTCCAGCGCGGAGATAAGACCTGCGAGTTTTTCAGGCTTTGTCGTTTCGATATTCTGTACGATATCGAGGAAATGCCTATCAAACACGGATAGCTCCATTTCTCTGTCAGAAAGCAGCGACCAAAACATTTTGCTGTGTTCGTCGGGATAGTAATGCTCCAGCAGTTCCCTAATTTCGGCCATAGGCACGTCCATGTATCTCAATACGTTTGTGATCGTTGACAACTCTGTTCCCTTTGCTTCACCTTCCCGCGCATTGAATACACGAGTGATGGTTTCTGCCGAGTATGTGTTAGGGGTGCATAGCCCTGATGCAAAGCAGAAATTCCTAACGCTGGTCCATTCGCTGTCCCTCAGCTTGTCGTTAAGGATCTTCCTAAGCCCTTCTGGTACAAGTGTTCTTGCCATAATCGTTCTCCTGTTTCACCGTTTCTCGGTTTGTACAGCACACTATATGTGTATATCCAATATATCACATACTATTAAGGTGTCAATACTATTATTTTAAGGTGTGATAAATGTATTGACAAAACACCATAGGTGTGACCATATAACACCCAACAATGGTTCCACGAAAGGTGGTGAGGTCGAGCATGGGTAAACAGATTGGTTACAAGGGGTCTGGAGTGTGGATATTGAATGTGAGGCTACAAGAAATATTGGCGCAACAGGTCTACAGCATCACGCAGAGACGGGGAATAACAGGGGCAGAGCTTGTCAGGTCAGCAATAGCTGATTACATCGACAAGGACAACGGACGTAAATAACGGGGGGAACAATGGAAAAACGGGTAAAATGTGATGATTGCGGGTCAGGCTACCGGCCCGAAGAACGAATGAGCTTTAATAATTTTACCCTGATGCAAGTAGTTGAGGCGGCGCAGTACCAACTGGACCGAGCACGTTTGCAGCTTAGTACTGCTGAATGCTGCCTGTCTTACGTGTTGGAAAAAGCAAAAGCGGGGGGCAAACTATGAACAGGAAGATACCAGCCCCCGCGCCGGGAATTTATTATGATATCCCTGCCCCTATCTATCACTCTTGGGACGCTATCAGTAGTACCCTTCTCAAGAATTACGCTTCAAATCCTTCTTCAGCTCTGGCCCTGTTCACTCCGAGCGACGATGTTAACGTGGGAAGCGGCATACATGCCTATAGCTTGCAGGGTTATGTGGGCCTGTATAACGAGTGTGCCATTATGCCTGTGGAGTGTGAGGGTGTCAGTAAGGCAGCAAAAGAGGCACGGGAAGTCTTTTCGGCAATGAACCCCGGCAAAGCCTTGTTGCCTCCACGGTATGGTGGTACGGCTGAAAACAAGCTGCCAATGATGGAAATACTACAAAGAGTAGACATCGCCCTCAAGTCGCATCCAAAGGTTGCAGAGATCCTTGATGGAGCACAGTTTGAAGTCTCTCTTGTGTGGGTTGACGTCCAAAGTGGGTGTGTATGCAAAGCAAGGCTGGACATACTTGCAAAGAATAACATCATTTACGACCTCAAGAAGACCAAGAAGATTGGTGGCCTGAAGTGGGATCTTGATGGAGGGTTCAATTATCGTTTGCAAGCGGCCCATTATTTGAACGGAGCCGAGGCGTGCGGACTTGACCCCGTAGCATTTGGTTTCATTCCCTGTGAGGCGTTCTCTCCGTTCAATGTGAAGGTTATCTACAGCGACCCAGATAAAACCGCATTGGCTCAGGAGCGGGTAGTACGACTGATTGGATTGGTGAAAGAGTCAAAGGAAGAGGACTATTGGCCCAATATTCAGCCACCCGTAGGGCTGGAATCATGGGAAAATTTGGCCCCTGATGATCTTGTTGAAGTCTGGTAGCAGCCACTAACCGCCACAAGGAGACAATGAATGATAGATAAAAAGTATAACGCAGCAAGGGTAAAACTCATGGCGATAGCAGAAGCAGAAGCAAACCGCCGCGTCACCGAGCATGGGTCGGCGTTCAAATTGGTAGAAGGGCATGACGGAGAGCCTTTCAAGTGGTCGTTTTTTACTCAGTTTTTCCACGAAGAAATGAACCGTCTGGCTGTGTTAACAAAACTGGTCAGGGCATAATCAAACCAAAAAGGAGCTACAATGGAACATGAAATTGCAACAATAAACCCGCAGGGAGGGGCTCTTGCTCAGTCCGAAAGCAACCGAGCTATAGCAGAAGTACAAGGCGCTATGATACTCGCCCGTAAGTTCCCGCGAGACGAACAGGCCGCGCTTGACAAGATGCTGGTGGCCTTCCAGCGTCATAAACTGGCAGAACAGGCTCTATACTCGTATAGCAGAGGTGGCTCAGAAGTCACCGGACCTTCAATACGTGCGGCTGAGGCTATCGCCCAGAATTGGGGGAATCTCCAGTACGGCGTCCGCGAGTTGTCACAAAGCAATGGAGAAAGTACTGTAGAAACATTCTGTTGGGATGTTGAATCTAATGTACGGCAGGTCAAAGTGTTCCAAGTCCAACATATCCGCAGCAAAAAGACCGGCAACGTCAAACTGACCGATCCCCGCGACATTTATGAACTGGTGGCAAATCAGGGTGCTCGCAGGCTCCGTGCCTGTATTCTTGGAGTCATTCCCGGCGACATCATAGAGGCTGTTGTAGAGCAGACAGACATTACTTTAAAAGCAAAGGCGGACACCTCTCCCGAAGCAATGAAGAAGATGCTTGAACTGTTTGCTGCTTTCGGAGCGACGAAAGAGATGATTGAAAAGAAGATACAGCGCAGGATGGATGCGATAACCCCCGCGCAAGTGGTCAGCTTGAGAAAGACTTACAATTCACTCAAGGACGGGATGAGCAAGCCGTCTGACTGGTTTGAAGACATCAAGGAGAAAGCTGACTATACCAGTGTTGCTGCCGCCAAAGTTGCCAAGATCAACGAAGCGGCAAAACTGAAGTCTGAGCCGGTAAATGAAGCCACCGGGGAAATGCCGCTGACACCTTGTAGCTATTGTGGCCGCGAAGACGGTAGCCATGAGTCGGCCTGCCCCAATATTAACATCTAAGATGGATTGTATTTGCCGCCTTACTGTGTGTGAGGCGGCCAAGTTAACGCAACAAGGAGCGCAACATGAACATGAAAAGTAGTCATCGCATCGTCGGCAGGTTAACAGCAGACCCGGCTTTTAAAACAAGTCCGGCAGGGAAAAGTTATTGCACGTTTGTCGTGGTAGAAAACAGCCATGCAGACCGTAGAGATCCCAAGAACAAATCTATTTTCTGGAGTTGTGCGGCGTTTGGAGATGTGGCTATCGACGTGGGGGCCTACAAGAAAGGGCAGAGGCTCTGTATCTCTAAAGCCAAGATAGTGCAGGAGGTCTACGACGGCAGGACGACGTATAAAGTGTACGCCAACGAGGTAATGATGCCCACAAGAGGCGCAGGAGAGAACGAGGGAGGATACAACCCGCCGCCTGAGTCCGAATTTAACGATGAAGAAGTGCCATTTTAATACAAGGAGGTAGAGAGTATGAACGGTGATTGGATGGATACCGAGTTGAAGATGTCGGGCAGAAACAACCGGAGAACGGTGGACCGTATAAATTTCGGAGCAATAATAGTGGTGTTCTCCATCGGGATCGTGGTGGGGATGGCTATTAAGGCGCTTGAAAACAAGTTTGGGCATCACTCGCAAATCAAGTGTATCGCGTGCCACAACGTAAGATTGTCGCCTCCTGCTCAGTTTTTGACCGGGAAAGCATACAAAGAGTTCTACAACAAACTGATGAGGGAGAGCTAAACATGCAGATAGCCGAATACAACCACACCGAGGCGGCATTGGCCGTGCTTAAAGAAAGGTACGAAGGGGCGACATACGAAGTCACGACTACCGCAGGGATGGCGCTGGCTAAGGCTGGACGTGCCGAGATACGCGGTTACAGGACGTCATTGGAAAAGATGCGGGTGGAACTGAAAGCTCCAGCTCTGGAACACACGAGATTGATTGATTCGGAAGCAAAGTGGATTACGGCAATACTCCTGCAACTTGAAGACGCTATTGACGCCCAGATCAAAGCCGAGGAATCACGCAAGGAGGCTGAGAAGGTTATCAAGGCTGAAGCAGAGCGTATGCGTATCGCCAACTCCATTAGCAAAATCGAACAGATCAAGGCCGTAGCTGCCAATGTGACAGGGCTGACCGCTGAAGGGGTTAATGCAACAATCACCAAGTTGGAGGCTCTGGCAATCAGCAGCGCAGATTATCAGGAGTTTCAGCCGATAGCCGAGGCTGCTAAGACGGAATCACTCATCAAGTTGAATGAATTGTTGATTGCCAAGTTAACGCAGGAAGCTGAAGAGGACCGCCAGAAAGCAGAGAGGGCCGAGCGCGACCGTCTTGCCCAGATAGAGGCTGAGCGTCTGGCGGCGGAACAGGCGATACTGGCGGCTGAACGTGCCGAGTTCGAAGCAGAAAAGGCTAAGGTGGCCGTGAAGCAGGCCGAGGACGACCGTATGGCACGCGAGGCTAAGGCTGTTGAGCAGGCTGAAACTGATCGTAAAGCAGCAGAAGTGAAGAAAGAAGAGGACCGTGTACGCGCAGAGCAGCAGGAGAAGGACCGCATTGCCGCTGTGGCTGCAAAAGCCAAGCAGGAGAGGGCAGAGGCCAAGGCGGCAGAGGCCGAAAAAGCTCGCAAGCTGGCAGAGGCCCGTTGCAATAGTGCAGAGGACGCACTGAAACTGATCCTTGCACTGTGTCAAGATGAGAAGCTTCAGGACTACGAGGCACTGATTCAGATTGCTTTGATAGCTGAAGGGAATATTTCGTGACAACTCTCCCTTATAATTCAATCCCAAAGGCCGGTAAGTTACCTTACCGGCTTCATCTACCACATGAACATCACCCTGACGAGCCGTTACCGGCATCATTTCAGGCTGAGTTCCGGGCTGAGCGCATAGCCATTATGGAAGCAGAGCGAGTGCCGGTTTTTGATATTGAGAGATCAATGCTGTCGCAGACTCAAATAAAAATATAGAACACACCTTGGCGCGATGGGCATATGAACAAGCAGACGCAATGCTGCTAGCAAGGGAGCGTGAGAAATGAGCGAATATACGAAAGGTCCGTGGTGGGTTGATGGTCATAAGAAGGATGGGTGTGAAGTATGGGGCAATGGTGGACCTACGTGGTCATTTAGGATAGCTGTTACTGGACATGCTCAGACATTCGATTACGCCAATGCGAAGCTGATAGCTCAGGCTCCACGACTGCTTGAGATGCTACAGTTCGCAGTTGATGAGCTTCAACTTGTATCAGATGAACAGGATGGAAGATTTGGAGGCTCGCTTGATAAGATGATTACAGTTATCGCTGATGCAGGAGGTGAAAGGATGATATTTAACGGAACAGGAACGAACCCGTCGGCAACAGAGTCGGTTGGAGCGCAGATAGCGAGGATTGAAGCGGAGAACAAGAGGCTTAGGAAGACTTTGGCGCAAGCATATCAAGAACTTAGACATGCTTACATCTATATTAAATCAAGAGAAAAAATGTCAGTTGTTGGGCAAGATCTTTATTTACAAACTATGACAACTATTTTAGAAGCACTGGAGGTAATAAAATGATCGTAATAAACAAAAGTAAAACGGCAGACACACGCAGTTGTGACTTTTCACAGGTAACTAAAGAGCAACTGTATGCGTCCAGCGTCCAGCATATCGGAGACGTAAAGCAGGGAATGGACTTTTTAAATTGCCTGATGCGGACGGCGGCTGAAGAGCACGACCGCGACAAGATTTCAAACATTGACGGCTTCCACGCTGATTTCGTCACCGGATTTGCACAGACTGGATGGTGGGATGAGCACCGCAAGATCAACCGTCACCATCTGCTGCAAGAGGATGGGATACCGGTAGACGTGAACCTCATTGACGTGCTGGACATGATTGTTGATTGCGTTATGGCTGGCATGGGGCGCACTGGTTCGGTTTATCCTTTGGATATTAAGTCGGAAGTGCTGATGAAGGCGTTTCAAAACACTGTCGAGCTACTCAAGGCTCACGTTGTCATACTGGATGAAGGAGATGAAAAATGACATTACTAATACAGCACAACATAATCCGCAGATCCGGCAAAAATGGCGAATGGTTCGCTTGGAAAGATGCTGAGTGGCTTATTGATGAAAAGAAGCGGTTAGAAAAAGAGAATGCTGCACTGAAAGATGAACTTGAACAGAAAGCAAATGACGCTGGCTACGAAACTCCTTTTGAGTATCTGAAAGCACAACATGAAGAAGCCGCTGGTATGCCGTTAGAGGACTCGTTCTTTAACGGCCTTGCACATAAGAGAAGTGGCAAGCAGATTGACGCACCTTTCAATGTGCCGAGAAAATGCCTTGCGCCAGCTATGCTGTCTGCGAGGATATGTACAACAGGGACATCCAACGCAAGATAGTGAATCTTTCATTGAAGAACTTTTAGATTGGGTTGTAAACCAATTAAATAGAGGGTGGGGAGAACAAGAAATGAAGCTATTTGAAAGGGAGGTGGAAGGATGATGATAGATATACTAACTCTTGTAATCGCAACGATAATCGTGTTCTCCGCAGGGTATCACTGCGGCTTTTCTAGGGCCAATAATATTGTTATTGATGAATGTCTAAGCAGACTTAAAGCAAGGGAGGATAAAGAATGAGTGGTTTTAGAGAATTATTAGAAACGTCCGATAAGATAGCCCGTGAAGAACTTGGGAATTACTACATTATATCAGCCAGCAGAATGGATAATTATCTTTGGTGTATTGAGTCTGGGGCAGAAAAGATCAAAACTCTCGCAGATGAGCACAAGAAGCTGCGGGACTCGTTAATGGACGACGCGAAGGTGATGTCGGAATTCATAATGTCAGCAAACGAAATGGAAGCGTCGATGCTTATGGATCAAGCTGAAGCTGTAGCGAGGCGGTACGCCAAAGGGGGTGACTCAAAATAAACAATCTTGCCGTGACCATCAAGGCTATGGCTCCTACTGTGGAAGGCGGGGGGATATAGCACGGCTTAGACCCACTGGAAACGGTGGGTTTTTTTTATGTCTAAAAGTGGTATTTTAGTGGTACACAACAAAGGTGTGATATTGTTGGCATTTTAGATGTTAACGTGGATTCACTCTGATGAAACAGATAGTTATGTGAGTTTTTGTAACATGTTAACATCTAAGGTGTTATTTAATGACACCCAAATAAAAGCAGCTTAATATGCTGATTTATAAGGGCAATATGACAAAGACATAACTCCTGAAGAATGATATTGACTCTTTTACGTGTAAACAGTATTGTCCAAACTCAGGTACAATATATAATTCAGGGGGAATTTATGGCGGATAAAATACAATCATTTGAGACTCTTACGCTTCATGCCGGGCAGACGCCGGACCCGACGACCCTCTCGCGTGCGGTTCCGCTCTATCAAACCACCTCCTATGTCTTCAAAAATTCTGAACATGCTGCCAATCTTTTTGGCCTCAAGGAATTCGGCAATATTTATACCAGGCTGATGAACCCGACGACTGACGTTCTTGAACAGCGTCTTGCAGCCCTGGATGGCGGTGTTGCAGCACTTGCCGTTGCCTCGGGACAGGCGGCCATAACATATGCGGTGCTGAATATCGCCAAGGCGGGGGACAACATCATATCCACCAATTACCTCTATGGTGGGACCTATAACCTGTTCCATTACACGCTTCCCCGGCTTGGCATTACGGTGAAGTTTGTTGATACATCCGATCCCGAAAATATCCGGCAGGCGATTGATGGCAATACCCGGATGGTGTACAGTGAATCCGTCGGCAATCCGAAGAATAATGTTGATGATTTCGAAGCAATTGCGGCAGTTGCCCATGCGGCCGGTCTTCCCTATGTGGTTGACAATACGGTTACCACCCCTTATCTGTTCAAGCCACTTGAGCATGGCGCCGATATTGTCGTTTATTCGCTGACCAAATTCATTGGCGGGCATGGCACCAGCATTGGCGGGGCGGTTGTCGATGGCGGAAAATTTCCCTGGAATAACGGAAAATTCCCTGAATTTACCGAGCCCGATCCCTCCTATCATGGTCTGAAATACTGGGATGCTCTTGGGAATATCTCGTATATTATCAAGATGCGGGTATCCCTGCTGCGTGACATGGGCGCCTGTATTTCGCCGTTTAACTCCCACCAGATTATCCTGGGGCTTGAGACCCTGCATGTCCGGATGGCGCGTCACGTTGAAAATGCCCGCGCCGTTGCCCGTTGGCTGGAGCGGCACCCCTCCGTTGTCTGGGTGAATTATCCGGGGCTGGCCAGCCACAAGGATCACGACCGGGCGCTCAAGTATCTTCCGAAAGGGGAGGGGGCTATCATCGGCTTTGGCATTAAGGGGGGCATTGAAGCGGGCAAGAAGTTCATCGATAATGTCAAACTGCTGTCGCATCTGGCCAATATCGGCGATGCCAAATCTCTGGTGATTCATCCCGCTTCAACGACCCACCAGCAGTTGACTCCCGAAGAGCAGGTTGCCTCCGGCGTCACGGCTGATTTCATCCGGCTTTCGGTCGGGATCGAATGTGTTGATGACATTATTGCGGATATCGAACAGGCGCTGGAAATATCTCAGAAACTTGATCAGAGGAGCCGCCCATAATGTATATGCTGACAATTCGAACCAGTTTTGCTGCTGCGCATAACCTGGTAAATTATCAGGGGGATTGCGAAAATTTGCATGGCCATAACTGGAAAGTCGAGGTGACGGTCACGGCACGGGAACTGGATAAAGCCGGTCTCGGTATAGATTTCAAGGTGCTGAAGCGTGAGGCAAGCGTAATCATTAATGAGCTTGACCACAAATACCTTAACGAGAATCCGGTATTCCGCGATATTTCCCCTTCATCGGAACATATTTCAAAATATCTTTACCAGCGCATTTCCGAGAGCCTCAATAACGACAACATCAAGGTTGACTCAATCACCGTCTGGGAGTCTGACAACGCTTCCGCGCGCTATTATGAGTGATTCGCTTTTTATCAGCGAGCTGTTTTCGTCCATTCAGGGCGAAGGTATGCTGGCCGGGCGCAGACAGATTTTTGTACGTTTGATGGAATGCAATCTCGACTGTCGCTATTGCGATACCGAATTCAAGAAGTCGGAGAACGGCCAGCTGGAATCAAAACCCGGCTCGGGGATGTTGATTCATTTCCCTCAGCCAACGTCGTTGCATACCGTTTCAGCTATTATTGAAGACTGGCAGACGCAGCTGCCGGGGGCGCATCATTCCGTCAGTTTTACGGGCGGTGAGCCACTTCTGCATGCGGACGCTCTTGCCGGGTGGTTTCCTGAAATCAGGAAATCGCTTCCTATCCATCTTGAAACAAACGGCACTCTGCATACCGCCATCAGGTACGTAAAAGATCAGGTGGATTTTATCAGTATGGATATGAAGCTTCCTTCAACCGCCGGTTCTGCCGGACAGTCGTGGGAACTGCATGCACGGTTTCTTCAGGAAGCGTATGGTGGTAATCTTTCCGTAAAAGTGGTGGTCGGTGAGTCGACTCCCGCGAGCGAGATCCGGCAGGTATGCGATCTGATAGCTGCCGTTGATGACTCTGTCCCGCTCTTTCTGCAACCCTTGACGATGCCGGGCGGGAGCATCGGCATCACTGCCGCACATTTACTTCATCTCCAGGAAATAGCATCATCCCGCCTGTCTGATGTGCGGGTAATTCCGCAAATGCATAAATTATTGGGTGCGCTTTGATTCTCGATACGATTACTCTTGATTCGGATCTCTGCATTACGTTGCTTGATCAGACACGGCACTATTTTGGTGGCTACTTCCATGTTAAAGTGCTGGCATTTTGTGATGTTCTTCTTAAACAGAGCTATTTCGAAAATGAACGCGAATTTAGCGATGCCGTGGGAAAAATGGGGCCAACGGTCAGATTCGAGCGGGTTCTTGAAAAGATGGCTGTTCCTGAACCGGAAATCGAATCAGTACGTAACCGGTTGACGCACGCCTTTCATGAAACAGCCATATCCTATCTGGCTACCCCTGATTTTGCTCCCCGCTTTGTTCGAAGCGAGTATCGGAAGTGTGAAAAAAAAACGACGTATATTCGAAGTGCAAGAGCCTGACGTGACACTGCCCGTTGCGACTATTGATAAACTTGCTTTTGGTGGCAATGGTGTTTGCCGGATTGACGGAAAGGTCTGTTTTGTCCCCTTCAGTTGTCCCGGTGATGAAGTTTCTCTCCGGATAACTGCCCGGAAAAAATCGTATTGTACTGCTTCAATAGCTGAAATTCTGAATCCTTCTCCTCTTCGAGTCGTTCCGGCCTGTGCGCTGTTTGGCGCATGTGGTGGATGCAGTTGGCAACATATCGGTTATCCTGTTCAGCTTGAGCAGAAGCGGAATATCCTGGTGGAAACTCTCTGGAGGGGGGCACGTGTTCCGGCCGACCTGGTTGGCGATGTCGTACCTGCCGCGTCCCGGTACGGGTACCGAAGCCGTCTCCAGTTCAAGGTTTCTGCTCGTGACGGAACTCTTCGTATCGGTTTTTTCCGCCAAGGGTCACATCACGTCGAAGATGCCGCGGATGGTTGCCCGATAGCCGCGCCGGTGATCAATCAGGTGTTGAGATGTTGCCGGGAACTGCTTCGGTCATATCCCGATGTTGCGGCGATCACCCAGATCAGTGTTGATGCCGGCGAGAGCGGTGTTATTGTCATTATTCATCAAAACGGCGCCGTTAATGGCAGGAACAGGGAGTACTTTATTGCCCGTGCCGCTGATTTCGGGCCATGTACGGGACTTTTTCTCAAAACCGGTTCTCACTCTCATGTTGAAAAGGTGTGGGGGAGTCCGGAAATATCCTATCGCATGAAATCTGCGGATCCCTGCCAGGGTGATGTTGAACTTACGTATCCGCCCGGCGGGTTTGCGCAGGTCCATCAACTTCAAAACAGCGCCATGCTTGCCGTCATCAGGCGGCTTGGGGCTTTTACCCCTGTCGAACAGCTCCTGGATCTGTACTGTGGCAACGGTAACTTTTCGCTCCCCCTGGCCGCCGAAGTTGCTTCGGTACTGGGCATTGAGGGGAGTGCCGATTCGATTCGGGCCGCAGAGCATAACCGGCAACGTAACAATGTTGCAAATGCCCGGTTTTTCTGTGATGATGTCGCGTCAGGTGTCCTTCGTCTGGTTGACCAGGGACAAAACTTCGACACTGTATTGCTTGATCCGCCACGCGCCGGCGCCGGCAATGCCGTTTCGGGCATTGTCCGTTTACGCCCGAACAGGATTATCTATGTTTCGTGCGATCCGAGCACCCTCGCACGGGATTGCGGATTGCTGGCCGGTTACGGGTACGGTGTTGTCTCGTCGGTTCCGATTGATATGTTTCCGCAGACGTTTCATATTGAAAGCGTTACATTACTCAGTAAATAATGAGAAAGGATTTTTGCTGTGAATTTTATTCGCCGGTTGTTTTCAAAGTCACCTTCCGATCTGTTAACGAAGGGAGACAGGTATATGGAGTCTGACAGCTTTTTCGAGGCCAGAACCTGCTATGAGGATGGTATGCATCTCTGTTCGGAAAAAGACGTGGACGAAGATATGAAAAGCGTTTTTTCCGGGCGTATCGATACTGCCAATCTGAAGCTGGCAGAGCGGAATATCCATGAGGCTGAGTTCTCATATTCGCGTGGGGATGTCACCAAGGCAATCGAACATCTTGAACTTGTAAAAACACTGTCCCATGATCCTGATGTGCGGGAAAAGGCGGACAGGCTGCTATCTGTCTATTCAGTGCCGGATGATGATCATGATGAACCGGTTGCTGTTTCATCCTGTGCATCGTGTGCCGGTTCATCGGGTGGCGGATGTGGCGATAGTGCGCCTTCTGACGATTCCCTGCCGTTACTTGAATATTATGAGCTACTTATACAGCAGTTGCCGGTCGATCAGTATCAACGTTATGCCGAGTTGGGAGAGGATTTTGCAAGCGCGTATCTTGCCGCCAGTCGTGACCACCATCTGGAAGCGTTATCCGGTTATGAAAAATGTTCCGCTCTGTTGCCAGGTGATATCTTCTGGTATGAAACGGGGAAAGTGCTGCATCGTCTTGGCAGGGATAGTGAATCGGAGCAGCATTTGCGCCGGGCGGTTCAGCTGAATGGCACTAATTCGCTTGCATGGTTTAATCTGGCACTTGTATTACGGGAGAACAACCAGTTCCAGGATGCCATGAGCACCATTGAATCAATGATTTCCATGCAAATATTGCCCGAACAGGCGCTGATGCTGCGTGCCGACATTTTCGAGGTGACCGGAAATCACGAAGCAGCGATTAATCAGTATGTCGACTTGCTGCAGACCCCATATGCACATGCTGCTGCCGAAAAACTTGTTGTGATTCTGGCGGAAAATGGTCGTCATAGTGATGCGGCCGTCATTTATACAAAGTACTTGAAAAAATCGTGTCATTAAGTAACGTTTTCAGTTTATAAGGGTCAGGTTGTCAGTCGTTTAATTTTCAGCCGATACGGCTAGGATTATGGGGGGTCTATGAATAAATCAGAACTTGTTGAGCAGTTGGCTGTGAATAAGGATTTACCGATCAAGCGGGCAGAAGAACTTGTTAATCTGATTTTTTCTTCCATGGGTGAAGCAATGGTGCAGGGTGAACGTATTGAAATCCGTGGACTTGGCAGTTTTGTTATCAAGGAATACGGTACATATACCGGCAGGAATCCGAAAACAGGTGAGCCGATCAAAGTCAGTCCCAAAAAATTACCGTTTTTCAAAGTGGGTAAGGAACTGAAAGAAATGGTACTTGGGTAATCACTCTGATGTAATTTTGCCGCTCGACAGTAACGCGATTGCTGCTCTTTCGTAAAGGGATTTCTGCGCCCTCTTCCTAACAGTACTTTTCCCTTCAAAGTTATTTGAACACGCATTGTAACGTCAAGTCGCGCGCCTCCCTTCCGGCTACGGATGTAAGTGTGTGTGGGCTGTTACGAACAAGGAAATGCTGATGAATGATTATTGTGCCGCCATCGATTTCGGGACCAATACTGCCCGTTTACTCATAGCCGTGAGATCGTCTGCCGGAATCACCCCCGTCCATGTGGAGCGTAAGGTCGTTCGTCTCGGCGGTGGTTTTACCGATGAACACGGTTTGTCTGTTGAAGCATGGGAACGCGGATTGGCCTGTCTGCATAGATTCTCGACGGTTATATCGTCGTATGGGGTACGGCAGGTCAGAGCATCCGCAACAAGTGCGGTGCGCGATGCCGTTAATGGCGGGGCGTTTGTTGATACCGTGTTCTTGGAAACCGGTATAAAACTCGCTGTTATCGATGGTGATACGGAAGCGGGCTTGACGCTTAAAGGTGTGTTGTCCGGTCTGGATACTGCAGACGGTTCGCTTGTGGTACTTGATGTGGGAGGGGGAAGTACGGAGGTTACCCTGTCATCTCACGGCGCTCCGGATTTTGTCAAAAGTATGCCGATTGGAGTCGTACGCCTTACGGAAGGCTTTCGTACTGTTGTTGATATGACGGATCGTGTCCGCTCCGTTATCGATATGCTGGAGAAAGATCTGGTGACAGCCGGAATTGCCATATCCGGAAATTCCGAGTTGGTTGGGACTGCCGGCACTGCGACAACAATCGCGGCGATAAAGCTCGAGATGGATGATTACGACTATCGGAAAGTTAACAATTTTACGGTGAGCAGGGAAGAAATCTCCGAAATATTTCTCCGTTTGTCCCGTTTGTCTCCAGAGGAGCGACTGTCCGTCAAGGGACTTGAAAAAGGTCGGGAAGATTTAATAATTGCCGGAATGATAATTATTCTGTCAGTCATGGACAGGTTCGGTTTTGATCGCTTGAAGGTCAGTGATTTCGGATTACTGGAAGGGCTGGCGCTTTCCTGTGCCGAATCAGGCGAATCAGGCAAATTGTCGGTAAAATGATTACATGCCGTTATAGTTTCAAATACACGTATACTGGGAGACAAGATGCTTGACAAGCGGGGTTGTGGAGTGCTGTTGCATCCTACCTCATTACCGGGACCGGGCGGTATCGGTTCACTTGGCGCGGATGCGCGCCGTTTTATCGATCTGCTGGCGGATATGGGGATGTCATATTGGCAGGTACTTCCGCTCACGCCGCCATCGTCGGGGAACTCTCCCTATTCGGCTTTCTCGGCATTTGCGGGTAATCCGCTTCTGATTGACCTGGATCGGATTGTTGCCGAAGGAGATCTTCCCGCTATACTCTACGAAGAGAGCCCCACGAGTACTTCTGTCGATTTTAAAACGGTTTCGAAGCAGAAGATGAAGGTGCTGGAAGCAGCTGGAACTGCATTTCTCGCAAATGCCGATGCGCCGTACAAACAGGAATTCTGGCACTTTTGCAACACGACATCCTGGCTTCATCATTACGCGCTGTTTATGGCGCTTAAACGTCGCTACAAGGGGAAGTCCTGGGAAAAATGGCCCGCCGGTCTGGCTCTCCTGACGCCTGAAAAATATGATACGGCTTCTGTTGAGATGGGGGCTGAGATTGGAATTCAGAAGTATATCCAGTGGCAGTTTTTCAGGCAGTGGCATGAATTGCGCTCATATGCAGCGGGCAAGGGAATTGCCGTTATTGGAGATATCCCGATCTTTGTCGGGTATGATTCCGCTGATGTGTGGAGCCGGCGCGAACTGTTTCTTCTCAATGCAAAGGGGAATCCGACCGAGGTTGCAGGAGTACCTCCCGATTATTTCAGTGCAACCGGGCAGCTCTGGGGTAATCCGTTGTACGATTGGGAAGCGATGGAGCATCAGAAGTATGCATGGTGGATAGAACGGTTTCAGACCATGTTTGATCTTTTTGATGTCATCCGAATTGATCATTTTCGAGGGTTCGAAGCTGCCTGGCAGGTACCAGCCGAAGAAAAAACAGCGATCAACGGCAGTTGGGTCAAGGCTCCCGGAACGAGCCTGTTTGATACGATCTTCTCTGTTCTCGGAAAAGTGCCGGTTATTGCCGAAGATCTTGGAATTATTACGCCCGAAGTTGTCGCGCTTCGCGAACGGTATGATTTTCCCGGTATGAAGATTGTTCAGTTTGCTTTTGATTCAGGTCCGTCCAATCCGTATCTGCCGCATAATCATGAAAAAAAATCAGTCGTTTATACCGGAACCCATGATAATGATACGACGCTCGGATGGTATCGTTCGCTTTCCGAATTGCAGCGCCGGCGCATTGATACCTATGTTGGAGCGAAAGGGGAGGACACTGTCGAGAGTATCATTCGTACGGTGCTGATGTCGGTTGCGGATACCGCAATTCTCCCCTTCCAGGATGTGATCCGATTGGGAGGCGAGGCCCGCATGAATGTTCCCGGCACCGCTTTTGGTAATTGGGGCTGGCGATTTACCTGGGACATGGTTCCGGATGATTGTTCCGGTTACATTCGAGATCAGGTAGAATGCTATGGAAGATGTAATCCGAAGCGTCAATAAAAAAATGCTCAGCAAATATCTTGACAATTCAGGCATATTCTCTATACTGACTTGCTTTAAATTTATTGACGCGTCGGTCTGCGGATGGTGCATGTGAAAATTGTTGTAGACCATATAAAAGATGTACCTCTTATCCTGCATATCGATGAGCCGGTCGGGACCTTTCCGCTCCTTGCCGATATGCAGAACGACAAGAGTTGTTGTATAACCGGTACTATTCAGGGCGACATGACGGTTGCCCGCGAATATGATACCATACGGGTAACCGGCAGGATAACAGCGCCTCTGGCCCTGTCCTGTTCACGCTGTCTCGCGGATTTTACTTCCTTCGTTGATACCAGCTTCACGATTATTTTTCGAAAAGAGGCTGCAATTACCGCTTCCGTTGAAGATGAAGACGGGGTTGAGCTTGGCGAAATGGATCTGCTTTCCTCCGCGTATTCCGGTGACGAAATTGATTTGACTCATGAAATCGAAGAGCAGATCGCCATGGAGATTCCGTTAAAGCCTCTCTGTAATGAGGAGTGCAAGGGATTGTGTCATGAATGCGGTACTGATTTGAATACTTCCGGCTGCTCATGCGGCAGGGAGCCTGTAAGTCTTACGTTCAGCGCACTGAAGGATTTCAAGGTAACCAGAAAATAGAGCGGTGGCACGATAAAAGTGTATCACCGGAAAAAGGAGAAACACCATGGCTGTACCCAAGAAAAAAACGTCCAAATCACGCAAGAATATGAGAAGGGCCCACGACTTTTTGACAACTCCGTCATTGTCCGTATGTCCTCAATGCAAAGCGGCAAAACTTCCGCATCGTGCTTGTCCCTCCTGTGGAACGTACAAGGGTAAAGAAGTTATCGACCTGTCCTCAGCACAAGCCTAGCGAGCTGGCCCTGTGTCACATCCGGTACAGATGAAAATTGCCGTTGACGCAATGGGGGGCGATAATGCGCCTGTTATTGAAGTTGAGGGCGCTGTTGCCGCGTGTCGCGAATTCGGGTTGGCGGTGACACTTGTTGGTGATCGTGTCCGTTTGGAGGCTGAACTTGCCAAACATACTATCAGCGGGCTTGATATTGATATCTTCCATGCAAGTGAAGTTGTCGGCATGCACGACTCCGCATCCGATGCCGTGCGGAAGAAGAGGGACTCTTCCGTTCGCCGTGCTTTTGAACTCGTCAAGGACGGCAAGGCGTGCGCTGCGGTAAGCGCCGGCAACTCCGGCGCCACAATGGCGGCCGGTATGTTTGTGCTCAAGCGTATCAGCGGGATCGAACGTCCGGCAATTGCCCAGCTGTTTCCAACGTTGAAGGGACAGACTCTGGTTCTTGATGTAGGTGGTAATGTGGACTGCAAGCCATTGCATCTTGTCCAGTTTGCCATAATGGGTGAAGTTTATGCCCGTTGTGCCATGGGCGTGCCGTCTCCGAAAGTGGGACTCCTTTCCAACGGTGAAGAAGATTCAAAGGGAAATGAACTGACCAGGGACACAAGCGCAATCCTGCGTAAGACGTCGCTTAATTATTGTGGCTATATCGAAGGGCGGGATATTTTTGCCGGTGCTGTAGACGTGGTTGTCTGTGATGGTTTTGTCGGGAATATTGTCCTTAAGCTCTCTGAAGGGTTGGCGGATGCGGCCGGAAAAATGCTGAAAAGGGAGATTGTCAAGAGTTGGTTCTCCAAGATCGGCTATCTGTTTGTGTCCGGTGCGTTTGGCCGTTTCAAGAAGATTGTCGACTATGCCGAATATGGTGGCGCCCCGCTTCTGGGGATTAACGGCGTGGGTATGATCTGTCATGGCGGTTCCAACGTAAAGGCAATTAAAAATGCGATCCGGTTTGCGCATGAGTATGCCAAAAACGGCGTATCGGAGCATGTCGCGGAAAAATTATCCGAAAATGATTCGGTTTCGATACGAAGAGACAGCCAGCCTCCTGCTTCTACAGAATAATTTGTTTATCATCGGAGACGGAGTCAGGCGCCCCTCTGCTTGAAGCGTCTGAAGGTGATCATTCTCTCCTTTCAATCCATACATTCAGTCAAGGAATTCGAGATGACGAAAACAGCATTTATATTTCCCGGGCAAGGTTCCCAATACTCCGGTATGGGAAAGGAACTGGCTGATACGTTTCCTGTCGCGCGGCATCTGTTTGAGGAAGCTGACGAAGCGCTGGGATTTAAATTATCCGACCTCTGTTTTACCGGGAGCGATGCCGACCTTAAGCTGACCGCCAACACTCAGCCGGCGATCCTGACCGCAAGTATCGCGGTTTTGAAGGTTGTCCGGCAGGAAACCGGTTTAAATGCGGATTACGTGGCTGGTCATTCACTTGGTGAATATTCGGCTCTCGTTTGCTCAGGGGCCATTTCGTTTGCAGATGCCGTCAGGACGGTGCGTGCCCGTGGAACATTCATGCAGGAAGCGGTTCCGGTCGGTACCGGAACAATGGCTGCCATGCTTGGAATCGAGCGTGATGTCCTTGAGGATATCTGCCGTGAAGCCGCTGAAGGCGAGGTCGTTTCACCGGCGAACTTCAATTCTCCTGGTCAGATAGTCATTGCCGGCGCGGTGGCAGCTGTCGCACGTGCCATTGAAATTGCCAAGGGACGCGGCTATAGAAAAGCGATGCTGCTTCCGGTCAGCGCTCCCTTTCACTGCGCATTGATGAAACCGGCAGCAGACCGCCTTGCTGCGGTACTTGATACTATCTCGACCCACGAAATGATCATGCCGGTTATTGCTAATGCCGACGCAACTCCGAATAAGGAAGCGGACAAGGTCAAGCCGCTCCTGGTGACCCAGGTCTGTTCTCCGGTACTGTGGGAACAGTCCGTGACCGGGATGTGTGCTCTGGGAGTGACAAAGTGTGTTGAGATCGGGCCCGGCAAGGTTTTGAGCGGATTGGTCAAGCGCATCTCCAAAGAGGTCGAAATAACCAATATTGAAGACTGCTCCGGAATTAAAGCCGTTTCCATGTAACGAGGATAGTACGAGAGAGGAGTGACATAATGCTCGATATCAATGAAATAATGAAAATTCTTCCCCATCGCTATCCCTTTTTATTGGTTGATCGTGTTACGGAGATGGAGCCCGGCAAGCGAATTGTCGGTTTAAAAAATGTTTCCATGAATGAACAGTTTTTTCCCGGACATTTTCCCGATCATCCGGTTATGCCCGGAGTTCTGATCATCGAGTCGATGGCACAGGTTGCCTGTATACTTGCCATCTTATCGTCCGATGAGAGTACCCGTTCCAAGGTTACCTATTTTGTGGGAATCGACAACGCCCGATTTCGCAGACCGGTTGTGCCGGGTGACCAGCTCCGGCTTGAGGTGGTGGCAACCGGCAAAAAACGTGGCATCTGGAATTTTACCGCCCAGGCCTTTGTTGACGGAAAACTGGTTACGGATGCGGAACTCAAGGCGACTTTTGCTGATAAATGATGTACGTAATGTCGGGTGAATATACTCAGTAGAGAAAAGGAGCAATTATGCCGAAGGATAAAATTGCCGTTATCACCGGTGCTTCCCGCGGAATTGGACGTAGTATTGCGTTCGCGCTTGCAGCGCAGGGGGCTGTTATTGTTGCGGTAGATATGGATCAGACAGCTACCGATGCCGTTGTCGCCGAGCTGCAGGAGGCGGGAGCACGAGCCCTTGGTGTGGTTGGAAACGTGACTCTTGCCCAGGATGCGGAGCGGATGATCGATGCCGCCATGGAGGCATTCGGGCGTGTGGATATTCTGGTCAACAATGCCGGTATTACCCGTGACGGCCTGTTGATGCGGATGAAGGATGATGATTGGGACGCTGTTCTGAATGTAAACCTCAAAGGCGCTTTTCTGTGCACCCGTTCGGCTTTCAAGGTGATGAGCAAACAGCGTTACGGCCGCATCATCAATATTGCCTCGGTTGTTGGCCAGATGGGCAATGCCGGCCAGGCGAACTATTGTGCCAGCAAGGCAGGATTGATCGGTCTCACCAAGTCAAATGCCCGTGAGATGGCTAAACGGAGCATTACCGTTAATGCCGTTGCCCCCGGCTTTATTGCAACGGCTATGACCGATGCACTTTCGGACAAGGTTCGCACCGAGCTGACTGCCCAGATACCTCTGGAGCGGTTGGGGAGCGCTGACGATATAGCTAATGCCGTTGTGTTTCTGGCTTCCGAAGCAGCCGGATACATCACCGGACACGTCCTGTCGGTCAACGGTGGCATGTACATGTAACTGGTGGGTATGAGCCGGTACCCACGCTGCAATGTGAATTTACGGGAAAAATATCGATTGACTTTTGAGAGTTTCATGCTTAATTAACCATAAGCGTTACATACGAAAACCTGCAAGGGTTTTAAATCACACGGAGGTGGAAGATGTCAGATATCGCAAAACGGGTAAAAGAAATAGTAGCAGAGCAGCTTGGGGTTGAAGAGTCACAGGTTTTAACCGAATCCTCTTTCATGGATGATCTCGGCGCCGATTCTCTTGATACGGTTGAGTTGGTTATGGCTCTCGAAGAAGAATTCGACATCGAAATTCCTGATGAAGATGCCGAAAAAATCCAGACAGTAAGCGATGCTATCGAATACATCACTGATCATAGCTGATTTTTTCTACCGGGAGGGGCTTCAGGCCCCTCTCTTTTCGTCTGCCTCAGAAGTCACTGCCATATGGAGCTACCTATCATGAGAAGAGTTGTTGTTACAGGTGTTGGAGCTGTTTCACCACTTGGGTGCGGGAATGCTAAAAACTGGGATGCGCTCACGTCAGGAAAGTCGGGGATCGGGTTAATTACCCGTTTTGATACGACTGATTTGTCGGTCAAAATTGCCGGCGAAGTTCCCGATTTCAACGCTGAAGAGTATATTGACAAAAAAGAGATCAAGAAAATGGATCTCTTTATTCAATATGGTCTGGCAGCAGCTCATTTTGCCATGGAAGATTCCGGTCTGGTGATTAATGATGAAAATGCCGAGCGGGTTGGCGTTTTGGTGGGAGCCGGGCTTGGCGGCTTACCGACGATTGAAAAGTATCATTCTCTGGTGGCTGAGGGTGGCTACAAGAAAATATCGCCATTTTTTATCCCCATGCTGATCATCAATCTTGCTCCCGGCCACATATCGATTAAATATGGAGCGAAGGGACCAAACATCTCTTCCGTATCGGCATGTGCAACCAGTACTCATTCGATTGGCGATGCGTATCATATCATTAAACGAGGCGACGCCGATGCCATGATTGCCGGTGGTACGGAATCGGTCATTACCCCGCTCGGCGTTGGCGGATTTGCTGCCATGAAGGCTCTTTCCGACAGAAATGATGATCCGGCAACCGCATCACGTCCCTTCGACAAGAACCGTGACGGTTTTGTCATGGGTGAAGGCGCCGGGATCGTTATCCTTGAGGAGTATGAATCTGCCCGGGCACGTGGTGCAAAAATCTATGCCGAGATCGTAGGGTATGGTATGACGGGCGACGCATTTCACTTGACGGCGCCGGCGCCTGGCGGAGAAGGCGGCGCACGCAGCATGAAAATGGCGCTCAAAAATGCCGGCGTTGCTCCCGAGCAGGTGTCCTATGTCAATGCGCATGGGACATCCACGCCGATAGGTGATATGTACGAAACCATGGCGATCAAGAGCGTCTTTGGCGATCATGCCAGGAAAATGATGGTCTCTTCTACCAAATCCATGACCGGACATCTTCTTGGAGCGGCTGGCGGCATTGAAACGGTGTTCACTCTCATGGCTATGGATAAGAGTGTTGTTCCCCCGACAATTAATTACACCGAACCGGATCCGGAATGTGACCTTGATTATGTTCCCAATACCGCGCGGGAAGCAAAACTGGAATACACCATGAGTAACAACTTCGGTTTTGGCGGTACGAATGCAACACTTCTGTTCAAGAAGCTGTAGGAAGGAACAGCCATGATTATTATCGGAAGCGACCATGGCGGTCTGGCTCTTAAAACTGCCCTGAACAGTTACCTGAATAGCAGAGACTTCGAAGTTATCGATGCGGGAACAACAGGCGCTGAATCGGTTGATTACCCGGATTTCGGACAGAAAGTTGCCGAAACGGTGATTGCCGGGGAGGCCGAACTGGGAATCCTGATCTGCGGAACCGGGATCGGAATGTCGATTGCCGCTAATAAGATTCCCGGAATTCGTGCCGCTCTGGTGACGGATGCATTTATGGCACGCATGGCCAAGGGGCATAATAATGCCAATGTGCTCGTGCTTGGCGGACGTGTACTTGATGAGCAGAAAGCCTGCGAACTGGTCGGTGCCTGGCTTGATGCTTCGTTTGAAGGAGGGCGGCATCAAACACGGCTGGATAAGATTACCGCCCTGGAGAAGAAGTACGCACAGCAATAATAAACTGGTTATAACCTCAATATCCACAGGCGGGACCTGCTACGGCATGTGTCCCGTTTGTTGTTTGCACAAAGTCATGTGTGAAAAGAACTAATTCAAGGAGAACCCATGTCTTTCCTTTCCCAATTTGATCCCCAGGTAGCAGATGCCATTCGACACGAGACGGAGCGACAGGAATATAATCTGGAATTGATCGCTTCTGAAAACTTTGTTTCCGAGGCTGTTATGGAAGCACAAGGTTCGATCATGACCAACAAGTATGCCGAAGGGTATCCCGGTAAGCGTTATTATGGCGGCTGTGAGCATGTTGATGTTGTCGAACAGCTCGCGATTGATCGTGCTAAAGAATTGTTTGGCGCCGAACATGCCAATGTCCAGCCGCACGCCGGATCGCAAGCCAATATGGCTGTCTATTTTGCCGCATGCAAGCCGGGCGACACGGTACTTGGCATGAACTTGTCTCACGGCGGCCATCTGACCCATGGCAGCCCGGTCAACTTTTCCGGAAAGCTGTTCAATATTGTTCCGTACGGAGTTTCACAAGAGACGGAAACGATTGATTATGAAGAGGTTGAACGCCTGGCAGTTACGCATAAGCCAAAAATGATTGTAGTTGGCGCCAGTGCCTATCCGCGCGTCATCGATTTTCCGGCTTTCCGCACCATAGCAGACAAGATCGGGGCGGTCATCATGGTGGATATGGCCCATTTCGCCGGTCTGGTTGCTGCCGGTGTACACCCCAGTCCGGTTCCGTATGCCGAATTTGTCACCACAACGACCCACAAAACGTTGCGCGGTCCCCGTGGCGGTATGATCCTCTGCCGTGAGGAGTTTGCCAAGACAATCAACTCACAGATTTTTCCCGGTATTCAGGGTGGCCCGCTCATGCACGTTATTGCTGCCAAGGCGGTGGCATTCAAAGAAGCTCTGCAACCGGAGTTCAAGGTCTATCAGCAGCAGATTGTGAACAATGCCAGGGCGCTCGCAGCTGGACTCATGAAGCGGGGCTTTAAACTGACAAGCGGTGGAACGGATAACCATCTTATGCTGATAAATTTTTCGGGTACCGATATCACCGGGAAAGCTGCTGAAGAGGCGCTGGACAAGGCCGGCATCACGGTCAACAAAAACACCGTGCCGTTTGAAACCCGCTCTCCGTTTGTAACATCAGGAATCAGGGTAGGAACTCCAGCCTGTACGTCCCACGGGTTGAAGGAGACCGAAATGGAGCAGGTTGCCGGTTATATCGCCGATGCGGTAGCGAACATCGGTAATGACGAGAAATTGGCTGCCATAAAGGTGCAGGTAAACGAAATGATGAAGAAGTTTCCGCTTTATGCCGACAGGCTTGCGTAAATAACAAAAATCAGGTAGTTACGAGACCCACCGGATATGTTCCGGCGGGTCTTTTTTATGGCGGTAAAATAACAGGTGCAACAAGGACACTAACGTATGACTGAAACAGCATCCATAACGACCGAACAATTACGCTTGTGGGATAAACGCCACGTCTGGCATCCGTTTACCCAGATGCAGGATTGGGAACGTGACGAGCAGGTCATCATCGTAAAAGGGGAGGGAAGCTGGCTGATCGATTCCGAAGGCGCCCGATACCTCGACGGTGTCGCCTCCATGTGGACCAACGTACATGGACATTGCCGCCGGGAGCTGAACGAGGCGCTGAAAGAACAGGTTGATCGCTTGGAACATTCTACTCTTCTGGGTCTGGCCAGCGAACAGAGCATTATTCTGGCGGCGCGACTGGCAGAAATAACCCCTCCCGGGCTTGATCGTTTCTTCTATTCGGATAACGGTTCAACTGCCATGGAAGTTGCCGTAAAAATGGCCTATCAATATCAGATTCATGCGGGACGGCCGGAACGGAGCCGATTTATTACCTTCAAAAATGCCTACCATGGTGATACTCTCGGTGCGGTTAGTGTCGGCGGGATCGACATTTATCATACCACTTTCAAACCGCTCATGTTTGAAACATTGCAGGCGCCGGCGCCTTATTGCTATCGGTGCGAGCTCGGCTGCAACAGGCTCAACTGCGGTATGCAGTGCCTCGACGCGCTTGAAAAGCTGATGACAGGTAATGCCGGTCTGGTCGCCGGATTGGTGATTGAGCCGCTTGTTCAAGGCGCCGGAGGCATGATCGTTCAACCGGCCGGGTTTTTAAAGCGGGTTCGGGAGTTATGCGACCGGTATGATATTTTGATGATTGCCGATGAAGTTGCTACCGGTTTCGGCAGAACCGGCGCCATGTTCGCCTGCGATCATGAGAATGTGGTGCCCGACATCATGGCGCTTTCCAAGGGAATCGCCGCCGGGTACCTTCCATTGGCGGCGACTGTGACGGTTGATAAGGTGTATTCGGCCTTTTTGGGTTCATATTCAGAACTGAAAACATTTTTTCATGGCCATACGTTTACCGGTAATCCGTTAGCCTGTGCCGTTGCCTTGAAAAGCCTGCAACTCTTTGAGCAGGACAACCTGCTGGCTGCGCTGCAACCCAAAATTGCATATTTGAAGCAGCGTCTGGGTGATTTTGCCGCGCTGCCGCATGTTGGCGATGTCCGGCAGTGTGGTATGGCAGCCGGAATAGAGCTGGTTGCAAACAGGGAAACCGGCGAATCGTATCCGTGGGAGGAGAGAATCGGGATCAAAGTTTGTCTTGAAGCGCGCAAACGGGGGGTCTTCTCCCGTCCTCTGGGAAACACCATCGTCATATTTCCACCGTTGGCTATTTCAACCGGTGAACTCGATATGCTCTTGAATGTGTTGCAGGAATCGATATTAGATGTTACTGAATGATCATCGCAGGTTTGAGGCGCTGTCATGGCTGATGCAATCAAAATTCTGGTAGTTGATGACGATGATTCCGGACGTGATGCGCTGACCATGCTGCTCAGGTCGGCCCGCTACGAAGTATCGTCGGCGGCAACGGGCGAGATCGCGCTGGAACTGATCGGACGTGAGGAGTATCAGGTCATTGTTTCCGATCTGTTTCTCCCCGATAAAAGCGGCTTCGATATTTTGCAGAATGTTCAGAAAGTTTCTCCTGCCACCGAAGTTATCGTCGTGACCGGACATGGTTCGGCTCAAACCGCAGTCAGGGCCATGAAAGAGGGGGCATTTGACTATATAACCAAGCCTATCGATTTTGATGAACTGAAAATCGTTGTTTCAAAAGCTCTTGAAAAACAGAAACTGCTGTCTGAAAATATCTATCTGCGCAGGCAGCTTCAGGGGCGCTTCGAATTTAATAATATTATCGGCAGCTCTCCGGCCATGAATCTGGTGTTTGAGCGGATGAGCCGCATCGTAAAAACCGACTCGACCGTGCTTGTTACCGGTGAATCGGGAACCGGCAAAGAGCTGGTCGCCCGGGCGCTGCACTATAACGGTACCCGCCGGGAGCGCCCTTTTGTTGCGGTAAACTGTAGTGCCATCCCCGAAATGCTCCTGGAAAGCGAACTCTTTGGCCATGTCCGGGGGTCGTTTACCGGAGCAATCAAGGATAAGCCGGGAAAATTTGAGGCAGCCAATCACGGCACCATTTTTCTCGATGAGATCGGAACGTTGCCTCTTCATCTCCAGGCAAAAATGCTGCGGGTTTTGCAGGAGCATGAAGTTGAGAGGGTTGGTTCCAATAAGCCGGTGAAATTACATGTCCGGGTGATTTCCGCAACCAACTCGGATCTTGAGGATTCGGTGAAACGTGGCGAATTTCGGGAAGATCTTTTCTACCGTCTGAATGTTATTCCGTTACACCTTCCCCCACTGCGTGAGCGGCAGCAGGATATTATGTACCTGACCGCATTTTTTCTGGAGAAACAGTGCCGTCTGATGGGACGGACGGTATGCACCATCCATAAGCAGGCTCTCGAAGCGTTGGAGCGGTATTCCTGGCCCGGCAATGTCCGTGAACTGGAAAATCTGATCGAGCGGATGATCGCCTTGACGGATTCGAACTGCATAACGCTGGACGATGTACCTGCCAAGATCATTGGCGAAAAGACATCTGAAGAGGTAAACGGTGTCAAGATGCCGAGCCACGGTCTTGATCTGGCAGCGACAATCTCCCGCATCGAGCAATCATTGATTGTGCAGGCTCTTGAATCCGCGGGTGGGGTTAAAGCGAAGGCGGCGGCGCTTCTGGGGATCAATCGGACAACGCTGGTTGAGAAAATTAAGAGATTTGAAATCGGCGGGTGAACTATCCGGTGGTACCGTTTCATGGTTTGTTTTATGGTTTTGACTTCAGGGTATGAAACGGTTAATATTTAAATTAGTATTGACTTCTTTTGAAATGGCGATATAGAAATTAACACTATTCCACAATCTGGAGCGTCCAATGAAATCGATATCCGTTTTCCTGAGGCTGAAGGGTCGTCTGCTCCTGCTGGTCCTGTCCGTATTTTTCTCATTCGGTACAATTTCAGAATGTCTGGCGGATGCTGATACCGTGACGGTCGATGGAATGGCCGGGATTCAGGACAATCCGTCGATCTCCCGGGACAATGCCATTAAGGATGCCTTGCGCAAAGCCGTTGAACAGGCTGTCGGCATGATGGTGTCGGCGGAAAGCATTGTTGAGAATGCCGCGCTTGTGCGTGACAATATTTACAGCAAAACTCAAGGGTATATCAAGCAGTACAAGATTGTAAAGGAAGCCCCTGCTCAAAACGTCTATCTGGTAACGGTGTTGGCCGTTATCGGTATCAGTGACCTGAAAAACGATCTTGATGCCCTGGGTCTGCTTCAGGCTCGTGTCGGAAAACCGCGGACTCTGTTTATGGTTGTGGAGCAGCATGTCGGCCGGGACTCTTCGCACTATCTGTCTGCCGGAGAAATCGGGACGGTTGAAGCGGCCTTGAAGGAAGAGTTCATGAACAAGGAATTCAATGTCATCGACAGAACGACCGTGACAGGTGTCCTGCCTGCCGATAGTGCCGGTGTGGTTCCTTCCGACGCCATAGTCCGGGAAGCGGGACGAAAAACAGGCGCGGAAATTGTGATCAAAAGCAGTGCGCTTGTGAAGGAAGGAGCGCGTACGCCGGGGAGTCCCGTCGGCTCCTATCTGGCCGACATAGCGGCGAGTGCAATCCGGGTGGATAATGGCCAGGTATTAGCTTCCGGACGGGGGCAGGGGGCGGCGCGCCATGTGGCTCAGAATGTCGGGGAAAATAATGCCTTGGACCAGGCAGCCCGGGATGTCGGCAAAAAACTGATTGACCAGATTATTGCGAAATGGGTTGTAGAAACATCCGGCGCACAACTGACGCAGATTACCATTCGCGGATTGAATGATTTGCAGGATCTGCTCAAGGTAAAGGAGTACATCTCCGGTCAGCTGAGAGGTGTCCAGAATATTATCCAGCGCAGTTACGGCAACGGAGTGGCAGTTCTTGACATCAGCGCCGCATCTAACGCCCAACAGTTGGGGGATGAAATTGTCGCAAAAAAAATTCCGCATATGTCTCTGAATGTTACCGGTGTAACGGCACATACCCTTGAGATGGTCTTTACCGCTACAGCAGACGGAAAATAGCGTATACCGATACTGGAGAAGATATGAATCGAAGCGTTTTTGCATGTGCCCTTATTTTGAATGCTCTTGTTCTGTCTGCCTGTACAACGACACCTGCCATAAAACAGGATGCATTGAATCCGGTCAGAACGATTGCGGTATTGCCCCTTGTTAATAATACCAATGATGTTGAAGGGCCGTTTGTTGTCCGAACGTTGCTGGCTGCCAGGCTTGGCGGGTATTTCTATGACGTACGGCCCTTGGAGGAAACCGACGTGATATTGAGGGATCAGATGGGGGTGACGCTCGGTTCTCAGCTGGATATGGCCACCACTGCCCAGCTGTGCGAAAAACTGCAAACGGATGCGCTCCTTCACGGGTCTCTTGAAGACTTCAATCAAAAAATCACCGGTATCTACAACAATAAACGGGTGAGGTTGCGGATCAAGCTGGACAGTTGCAAGACCGGAACTACCCTCTGGATGAATGGGGCAGGAGTCAAGCGTGAGGTGAGGGCCAGCGATAACCTGTTGAAAAGCGTTCCGTTCCTGGGTAATGCCATTACCGCTGTCGGCGCGGCTTCTTCGGTGCTCTCCGGGATCTCCGATAAAAGCGATGCCGGTTTGCCCCCTTTTCGCAAAGAGGAAATCAAGGCTCCCTGGCAGGATATTTCCGATGATGACAGCAGTGCGGAACTTAACCTGGTCTTTGGCATCGGCGGAAAGATTGTGAACAAGGCGCTGAACAGCCCTCTGCTTACCGAAGCACAGGTTGCCATAGAAATTGTACTCCACGGCGACTATTACGACGGCAATGATCTCATTCAATACGGAACGATGCTGCCGCCCGGTTCGGCGTCAGTGCCGGCAGCTTCTGCCGCCACCACCAAATAACCAACGTTACGGCTATTATGCGTTAGGGGAGGATTGTAATGAAACAACAGCATTTCCGGTCGGCAGTTGCCTTTATCGGTGTGGTTTTAGCGCTTGGATGTTGTAACGTCATGGCAGGAGAACGGAAACCGGATGGCGTCGGCGTGACCTACAATGGGCCGACGTACACAATAGCCCTTATCAAGTTTGCCAACAAAACTCCTTCCAAAGTTCTGGGAATCGGTGAGGCTGCAACGGATATCCTGCGCACGCACCTCAAGGCTGCCGGCCTGGAGCCGGTTGACGTTACCGAAGATGCGTTGCGCGAACAGGATGAACTGATCAGGCTCCAGCAAACCGGCGCCGTAAAAACCGGTAAAAAGAATGCGGCCGAGGGGTTTGAGGCGATTGATTATCGGGTTCAGGGCGCCGTGACTTCCTACTCTGAAGCGGAGGAAGGCTCGGATATGCTGTTCTACCAGAAGAAGACCCAGGTGGCTCGGGTCGTTGTGGATTACTCGCTGATTGACATCGCGACGGGGAAAAGCATTCTGGCTGAGTCCGGCATGGGAGAATGGCGCAAGGAGAGCGGCGGGGCGTTGGGGTTCGGATCCCGTTCTACAGCTGATTCGGGATTGCGCGACGGCGCTCTTCGCGATGCCTTGTTCAAGGCACTGGAAAAGATGATCGTCAAGTTGAACACTGTTCCCTATCAGAGCCGTATCCTGCTGGTCGAAAATCAGACTGTCGTCATCAAGGCGGGAGAGAAGTCCAAGTTACCTGTCGGTACCAAACTGGGCGTCTATCGTGACGGGCAGGATCTGATTGATCCTGAAACCGGCAGATCCCTGGGCAAACGAGAAAAAATGATAGGGGAACTTATACTGACAAGCCACCAGAACGACAGGATATCAGAGGCAGGAATTACCTTTGGTTCCGGTTTACAGTCGGGAGATATTGTGAGGGTACTGAAGCAATAGGTGAATTTGAGTATCGTTACATCAGTGCAGGCCTTTTGAGTGTACGTGCACCGAGAAAGGAGTATATCGTGTTTAAAACCATTGTTTTCTATTGTGCCGTTTTTGCAGCAGTATCTACTCCCGTGTTTGCCTCATCGGTGGGAACCGTGACAAAATTCAGCGGCGAGGTGTATTTCAGAGTCAAAGATAATACCTCCTATCAGCCGATAAAATCCTCAATGGAAATTTCGGAGGGTGGGTGGGTAAAGACCGGGAAAAACGGTTGGCTTGAGCTTGATCTGATCGATAAGAGCAAATTTACGCTTGCTAACAATTCGGAATTGGAACTTGCACGACTCCATCTGGACAGTACCAGCAAAGAGGGGCTGTTTACCCTTACGCAAGGGAAATTGCGGGCTTCGGTGGCAAAATCACCCGGGCTGACATCCTCTGTCAAGTTCAAAAACAGGAGTGTTGTAGCCGGAGTCAAGGGGACGGAATTCCTGATGCTCTCCGAAGGACCGGCAAACGTTTTTTTCGGAAATGAGGGAAGTGTCGCGATAAGTGGCCATGACGACAAGGAAAAAATGCTGTTGCCGCAATATATGACCCAGACGACGCGCGGATATACCCCTATTGACCCGGTTGCTGTCGAACCGAACACACCGATTGCCGAAGCCAAGGCAGCCTTCGAAACCGTTACCCGTACGGTCCCTCCGGAAGAATGGGTGGCCTCTGACAATCTTCCCGCCATTATTGCCCGATGGAACATCAGTTATGGACATTACCTTGCCGATTCCGGAAAGTACGAGCAAGCACTACAGGTGTTCCAGATAGCACTTGATCTTGCTAAAGCTGCCGAAATTCGTTGTGATGCCAGGCTGGAACGAAGTGCGGTCTACTCCCGTTTCCTTCAGAATCCCGAGGCCGCCCTGGCGGAAAACCTGCTTGTTTTGGAAGAATATCCAAAGGCGGTTCAGGCCGAAGCGGCTCTTTTCAATACCGGCCAGATTCTTTTCGAGCTTTCTTTCAAGGAACGGGCAAAAGTACAGCTTCGCGAATATTTGTATAAATATCCTAAAGGCAGACACCGGGGCACCGTTGAAACGCTGCTCGGTATTCTGAGCAAATAAACTGTAAGGCAGGGAGGTGTCATTATGGAGAGTGGGCTTTCCGGTGAATTCAGGGTTAACGCTCCGGTAGAAGGAGCCGAAGCCCTTCTGGCTATTCGCGTACTCAGGCAGAAATTAAATACATACTAAATCAGCGGAGGAACTACCCATGAAGACCATCATCGCAACCATTCTGCTCACCCTTGCCTGTACCTTTTCCGCTCATGCCGACAGTGTGACGGTGGAAGCCTCGTTTGCCAAGACCCAGAAGTGGCTTGACGAGAAGAATCTTTCCATAACCGGCGGGGCGAGCGGCGCACGTGACGACCTGGCCGCTTTCCGTCAACAAACGCTTATTTTTTACGGTGAAGCGGTTGGTAACCCGGAACACCACACTCCTACCCAGCGTGAAATGATGGCAAAACGCGCCGCTGTCGTTACCGCTCAACGCAACCTGATGGAATATCTGGAAGGTTTTGTGCTGGTTGGCACAACCCTGGTTAAAGACGGTATGGTGCAGGACGATCTTATCGTCTCGGTCGTTACCGGTTTCGTCAAAGGGAGCCAGGTCGTGTTTCAGGAATACAACAAGGATACCGACACCGCGGTTGCCCTGATCAAGCTTGGCATGTACGGTCCCAAAGGGTTTGCGTCTTCTTTTTATGAGAAAATGGCCACTGATCCCAAGCTCAAGGAAGCGGTCAAGACCGACAAAATGCCCTTTAAGGTTGAACCGGTCAAGCTTGATGCAGCGTATGACGGCCTGATAGTTGATGCCACGAGCCAGAATTTCCGTCCGGCCTTGATTAACCGCATTTTTGCCACCAAGGGAGATGTGTTGTACGATCCTGCCAAAATCAGCCAGAAGGTGCTTGTTGAGCAGGGATGCGGCGAATATACCAACAGCGTTGAGAAGGCCAAAGCAGCCCTGGCAACGAGAGGAGTAGCGAACCCGCTGGTGATAAAGGCATCCGGCGCGACCAGCGCTGCTGACCTTCAGGTGACGGACGGTGATGCGGTGACGATCTACTCTGCCAATCAAAAAGGGAGTTTCATGGCAGCGGCGAAAGTTGCATTTGTGCTAAAATAGATAATGAACGAGGCCCCCATGACCCGATATTATCGCTATTTTTTTCTGCTTGCATTTATTGTAGTTTCTGCTGTTCCGGCATGGGGCAAGACTTTGATAGTTGAGGGTAAACTTGACGGGGTTGTGACCGTGAAGAAGCATATAACTTTCTCGGTTGACCAGACACTGAGCCGCTTCAACTACCAGTTTTCGGTGCCGTCCACATATAATGCAGCCGGTAATATCCAGCGGCTGGATGATTTTCAGGTAATTGCAACTCCGGAGCCGACGGAATCTACTGAGACGACCGATCAGTATGGCAACCGCTCTCGCAAACTGATCTGGCGCAAGCTTCAAAGTGATGCGCAGATTTCCATCAGCTATACCACCGGTATTACCGCTACTATCTCTCCGCGTACCAGTCGGGCGCCTTTTCCATTGCAAACGGTGCCGGAGCCGGAGCGGATTTTTTTGAAAAAAAGCAAGCTGGTTCAGAGCGAATCACCACAGATTACCGAACTGGCCCGCGATTTAACGGAAGGAATAACTACGGAACACCAGGCGGTGAGTGCAATTCTGACTCATGTTGCCGATGCCATCACCTACCAGTATAATCCGAAATCATACGACGCATTATATGGACTTTCGACCGGAACCGGCAACTGCCAGAATTTTTCGCATCTTGCCGTGGCACTATTGCGGGCATCCGGTATTCCTGCCCGAATTTCTATCGGACAGACGCTTAAAGATAAATGGAAGATTCCGCTGGATAACCGGGGCTCTTCTCTGGTGCAGGGGTTGGGAGAAGGGCTGCATGCCTGGATAGAGGTCTGGTATCCGGATCTGGGATGGCTGCCGTGTGACCCTCAGATGTCGCGGCTTTTTACTTCGACCCGTCATGTTAAATTTGGGCACGGTCTCGACGCAGATGATGTTCTGGAATATTGGAGCGGAGCGCCGGTCGTTCCACAAATGAATGAGGTCCTGGAAGCAAAATACTCCACCGACACGGTGAGTTTACGCCTGCGAGAAGCGCTTGATCAGCCTACTTCCTATATTCTTGCCGGGCCGGTAACTGCGATAGCGCTTGCCCGGAATGAATTGCCGACTATTGCGCCTAAGCCGGTTCCCGTGTCAGTGCCTTCCATACTGCCGCCCCCCAAATCGGAACCGCTTCCGGCAAAGCCGGTCCCGCTTGCCAAGGAGAAACCGCCGGTTATTCCGCAGCCGCCGGTCCCGCAGCCGCCGTTACCTGCACCCGCACCGCAGCCGGTCAAACCGGAACCGCTGCCGGCAAAGCCGGTACCGCTTGCCAAGGAGGAACCGCCGATTATTCCGCCGAAACCGGTCCCGCAGCCGCCGGTACCCGTAGCCAAGCCGCAGCCGGTCAAACCGGAACCGCTTCCGGCAAAGCCGGTAACGCTCGCCAAAGAGGAACCGCCGATTATTTCGCCGAAACCGGTCCCGCAGCCGCCGGTACCCGTAGCCAAGCCGCAGCCGGTCACACCGGAACCGCTTCCGGCAAAGCCGGTAACGCTTGCCAGGGAGGAACCGCCGGTTATACCGCCGAAACCGGTCCCGCAGCCGTTGGTACCTGTACCCAAGCCGCAACCGGTCAAACCGGAACCGCTGCCGGTAAAGCCGGTAATGCTCGCCAAAGAGGAACCGCCGGTTATTCCGTCACCGCCGGTGCCTCAACCGTCTCCGCCATCTCACAAGAGAGTAAAACCGGTACCGGTAAAACCAAAACCGGGCACTCCTGTCGAGCTTGGCAATATGGATTTCCCATCGCTCATGGAAACGTACAGGGTTGATGGCGGCGTGGGGCATCGGAGTTTTGACCGGGAAACCGCTGAATACGCAACTTCCAAGTATCTCTATGCGCAGGCATTTACCCTTGATACGCCGCTTGATCTCAAAGACGCGTCACTGGCTATGCGCAAGTTTGGTGGCGATGGTTCGGTATACATTGACGTTGTACGGGATGAGGATGGCAAGCCGAGTCTCGACGGAGTTCGCTCAATGCCGGTTTCGCTCGAGGAAATAACCCGCAAGCCGGGTTATTATTGGGTTGATTTTCCCTTGCCGGAAAATACAAATCTGGCGCCTGGAAAATACTGGCTCGTGCTGCGCCACTCGGGAGAGGCGATCATGAACTGGTTCTATACTCCCGGCAAACGGGTCAACGGTCCGGATGACAGTCGTTCCACCGTTCAGGGGTGGCAATGGGAGGATGTACTGTCCGGAGAGTTCGTCTATCGGGTGCGTGGTGTGGTTACGAGATAATTCAATTAATTCTGCTGAAACAAAAAAAGCGCCCTTTGCAAGGCGCTTTTTTTTATAGTATGGCGGGGTTGACGGGGCTCGAACCCGCGACTTCCAGCGTGACAGGCTGGCACTCTAACCAACTGAGCTACAACCCCTTGACAATAGGTCAAGGTTAACTCATCATGTATGCCATAGAATATGCCAGCTTGTCAAGTGGCTTGTTCGAAATATTGAAAAAAGGTTATGCACACTCCGAATAACCACAGACATGGCAGACCGAGCAGCCACCCTCGTGTTCGACAATGCCGCCGCATTCCGGGCAGGCACCGCGTTCGTGGCGGACAGTCTCGTTATCGATATCGAATCCGCTATCAATAAGGTGGTTCTGGATTGCTTTTGCAACCGCATCGGCGCAGGAAAGAACGCGATTGTCTCCGAAACCTGATGGGCAGTGGCAGGAGATCCCCTGGAGTTGTTTCACTACCTGACGAGCCTGAACGCCACTACGCCAGGCGAGGGAAACCATGCGGCCAATTGCCTCACTCTGGGAAGCGGCGCATCCGCCTGCTTTGCCCATAGTGGTAAAAAGTTCGAATAAACCATTTTTATCTTCGTTGATCGTTATGTAGAGCGGGCCGCAACCGGTCTGCATCTGATGGGTACATCCCTTAAGTGCTTTAGGGCGCTCCCGTTTGATCGCTTTCTTTTCATCTTCGATCGGTGTCGCTGCAACCGCTGTAGCCTGCTCCTCTTTCTTTCCGGTTGAGAGTACCTGCTCGTCTCTGGAACCGTCACGATAAATGGTGACACCCTTGCAGCCGGTTTCGTAGGCAAGCATGTACACTTTTTCAACGTCCTCAATAGTGGCGGAATTTGAAAAATTGACCGTTTTTGAAACCGCGTTGTCGGTGTAAAGCTGGAAAGCAGCCTGCATCTGAATATGATATTCGGGAGCTATTTCGTGAGAAGTTACAAATACGCTGCGGATATCCTCCGGAATTTCGGCAATGTTCTGGATGGTACCATGCTCGGCAATCCTCTTCATGAGTGTTTCGGAGTAGAAACCTCGCTCTTTGGCAATTTTCTCAAAAATCGGGTTGACCTCTACCAGAACATTTTTGTCCATAACAGTGCGGATGTAGGAAACGGCAAAGAGCGGTTCCACCCCGGAAGATGCATTGGCGATAATTGAGATGGTTCCCGTTGGAGCGATGGTTGTGACGGTGGCGTTTCTTTGCGGAGCAGCCCCTTTTTTATCAAATATCGATCCGGTGAAATTGGGGAATGAACCACGTTTTTTTCCCAGTTCCTGGGACGCCAGATGCCCTTCGTCATTTATGAATTTCATGACTTTTTTGCCAAGTTTGACCGCTTCGTCGGAACAGTAGGAAATCCCCAGCAGAATCAGCATGTCGGCCCACCCCATGACACCAAGTCCGATCTTACGGTTGGCATGGGTCATGTCATGGATCTGCTGTAGCGGGTAGTTGTTCGCTTCAATGACGTTATCAAGGAAGTGAACCGCGTTGTGAACGGTTTCCCGCAGTTTTTTCCAGTCTACCGTGCCATCTTTGATAATGGTGCCAAGATTGATCGAACCAAGGTTGCAGGATTCATACGGTAAGAGCGGCTGTTCGCCGCATGGGTTGGTGGATTCGATCTCACCAATCAGAGGAGTCGGATTGTCGCGATTCAGACGATCAAGGAAAATGATGCCCGGTTCGCCGTTTTCCCAGGCCTGCTTGACGATGCGCTGGAATACCTTGCGTGCGTTGAGGGTGCCACAGATCTTTTTATCCCTGGGATTGACAAGATTGTATTCTTCATCCCTCTCGACAGCCTGCATGAACTTCTCGGTAAGGCCGACTGAAATGTTGAAATTGTTGAGCTGCTTCTGATCCGCCTTGCACATGATAAAATCCATCACGCTGGGGTGATCGATCCGCAAAATGGCCATGTTTGCACCGCGTCTGGTGCCCCCCTGTTTTATCGTTTCAGTGGCTACGTCAAATACGCGCATGAATGAGAGCGGGCCACTCGATATGCCGGTCGTGGTGCTGACAACATCGTTGGCCGGTCGCAACCGTGAAAATGAAAAACCGGTGCCCCCTCCTGATTTGTGAATCAGCGCGGTATATTTGACGGCATCGAATATCTCTTCCATGGAGTCGCCTACCGGCAGGACGAAGCAGGCCGAAAGCTGTCCAAGTGGCCGACCGGCATTCATCAGGGTAGGTGAGTTGGGCAGGAATTCAAAGTTTGTCATCATGCGATAAAAAGTGTCCGACAGACCCGTGACGTCAGCTTTTTTGTCAAATGCTTTATCAGCTGCCGCGATCGTGTCCGCCACCCGTCTGAACATATCGGCAGGTGTCTCAAGAACCTTGCCTGTTTCATCACGGCGCAGATAGCGCTTTTCCAATACGGTGGAAGCATTTTTTGTCAGGCCGGGAATGGTGTCGGGCGTAGAACCTTTTTTCATATCTGATCTCCTCGTTTTATTTGTCATAAAACACTATATTTTGTGGAAGGAGCTGAAATAAACCACAACATGTATGTGGTGTCAATAGATAAATTTACAGTTTGACTGAATCATGGTAATGGTTCAGTAACTGAAATGAGGAGTTACCGGGTGAAAACTCTTATTATCGCCTGTATTTTTTTCTGCATGACAACAATTTCGTTCGCTGCCGAGCAGGCTTCGATCATCTATGACAGGGCAGTTCTGTCCGAAGATGTTACCTGGCGAGGTTCCATTCTTGTCAAGGGTTTTGTCGTTGTTGCTCCTCAAGCAACGTTACGCATCGACCCGGGAACGGTAGTACGCTTTGCCGCCATTCCCGGCCAGCAGCTGTCAAATCTTGTTGTGCAAGGTCGTCTGCATGCCGTGGGGAGCCAGGACCGGCCTGTTGTACTGAAATCAGACCGATCCGGGCCGGCTCGTGGGGCCTGGGGGGGGGTAGTCATGCTTTCGACGGAGAAACGCAATCTGATGGAGCGTTGCCGTATTGAGAATGCAGAAACCGGAATTGATGTCCGGTTTTCCGCTATTACGTTGAAGGCGGTTTCGATTGTGGGGGCGCGGATTGCTCTGCTGTCTCATGACGGGGTTGTGCAGATGACCGGTGGAACGATTTCTGATTCAGAAACCGGTATTGAGGCCTACGACAGCGAATTTGACGGCAGGGATTTGACGGTTTCCTCGTGTCTGCGTGGCTGTGTGTTGAATAAATCCGCCGTTGTGTTTGCGGCGTCGAGAATTATGAATAATCAGCAGGCAGGAATTGAAGCTGATGAATGCCGGATCAAGATTACCAGCGGCGAGTTTTCCGGAAATATGGTTGGAGCATGGATCAAAGGCGGAGATGGACAGATTGCCATGACCCGTTTTCAACGAAACGATCGGACGGCTTTGCATCTTATCGGTTCACGTATCAAAGTTCAACGCTGCCTGTTTGCCGATAACAGTCATGATGCGCTCCGAATTGAAGGTGACCGGGCGCTTGTCATGAATAATGCGTTTAGTGCCAACGGCGGATTTAACCTGTACAACGCAGGTTCGGAGGCTGTCGTCGCCCGGCAAAATTGGTGGGGGACCACCGATCCGGCGCAGATCGGGCAAAAAATTCATGATGTCGATTCGGATAAAAAGAACAGTGCTGTTCAGATCTTTCCCTGGCTGAATGAAAAACCTCCATTGATGCCGTAAGGACATTCACGTGTATCTTGATAATGCTGCTACCTCCTTTCCCAAGCCAGAAATTGTTTATGAAGCTGTTCTTCATGCAATGCGTGACGTTGGCGCTTCTCCCGGCCGGGGTGGCTATCGCCAATCCCTGGAAGCCGGACGTATTCTTTTTCAGACGCGCGAGACAGCCGCTCAATTTTTTTCGGTTTCTGATTCGTCGCGTATCATATTTACCCAGAATGCCACTGGAGCGCTCAACCTGGCTTTGCATGGCACTCTGAACGCCGGTGATCATGTCATAACGACATCCATGGAGCATAATTCGCTGCTCAGACCACTGTACACTCTGCGAAACAAAGGGGTTGAAGTAACAATCGTTCCTGCCGGTCATGATGGAGTGGTCTCAGTCGAGGAAATTCGCTTGGCGATGCGGGCAAACACACGCATGATCGCCATCGGTCACGTATCCAATGTTTGTGGAGCCGTTCAGCCGATACGGCAGGTGGGCGAGCTCTGCCGCGATTCCGGAGCGTTGTTTCTTGTTGATGCGGCGCAATCGGCCGGATATCTGCCGATTGACGTTGAGAGCGCTGCTATTGATCTGCTTGCGGTTCCGGGCCATAAGGGTTTGCTTGGGCCGGGAGGAACAGGGTTCCTGTATGTGGCGCCTCACGTTCAGCTTAAACCGGTTATTCAGGGTGGCACCGGCAGTCATTCAACTGCCGAGGAGCAGCCGCTCGTTGTGCCGGATGGTTTTGAAGCCGGTACTCATAATATGCCCGGCATCGCCGGATTGCAGGCCGGAATGGAGTTTCTTCTCGAACGGGGAGTTGTGGCACTCCATCAGCATGAACAGATGCTGCTTGCCCAGGCGGAACGAACACTCAGGGGCATTTCCGGGGTAACGGTATACGGTCCTTCCGACTCACGTGATCGTTGCTCGGTGCTCTCTTTTACCGCTTCGGGTGTTGATTCGGCACTATTGGCCGCTGAGCTTGATCATTGTTTCGATATAGCCGTTCGGGCCGGACTGCAGTGCGCCCCTTTAGCTCACCGCACCCTGGGGACATTGCCGGGGGGGACTGTGCGTTTGAGCCCAGGCTGGTCTACAACCCGCGAAGAGATTGCTTTCTTTTCCGGTGCCGTTGTAGAATGTATCGACAAGATTCGAAACTCGGCATGAAGAAAATAAGTTGCTCCGGCTTCCAGCCGTTATCCACCTCTATCCAGAAAGGGACTCATGAAAAACTTCATCCTCGATACCAACGTATTGCTGCACGATCCGCAGTCGCTGTTCAAATTTCAGGACAACAACATAATTATTCCGATTACCGTTATTGAAGAGGTTGACCGTTTTAAAAAAGATATGAATGAAACCGGTCGGAATGCCCGGATGGTGTCACGAATTCTTGACTCGATGCGTGAGAAAGGCTCTCTGGCGGCAGGCGTGACAATGCCGGGAGGTGGAACATTACGGATCGAGATGTTTGCGGAAAAATATTTCAAAAATCTGCCGGTCGATCTGCGGGTTGATAACGGCGATAACCGTATAATTGCCGTCGCCCAGGATGTTCGCGACCGTTTTCCCGACGCCGTAACTATTTTTGTGACCAAAGACTCCAACCTGCGCATCAAGGCTGATGCCATTGGCTTGATAGCGGAGGACTACGAGTCAGACAAGGTCGATATTCAGGATCTCTATTCCGGAACACGGTCAATCGAGGTAGCGCCGGATGCCGTCGATCGCTTCTATGGTCAGGGATGGCTTGAGGCACCCGTCGCACTGACTCCCAACGAGTTCATAACAATTATCGATAGCACCAACCCGAACCATTCAGCCATCTGTCGCAATGATCCCGCCAACAATCGTATTGTCCCGGTTCGCAAGGTGCCGAAGGAGGGGATCTGGAGTCTCTTTCCGCGCAACCGGGAACAGTCATTTGCCCTCGACGTCCTGATGGACGACAGCATCAAGCTGGTGACGCTGGTGGGCAAAGCCGGCACCGGTAAGACGCTGTTGGCGATTGCGGCCGGCCTTCATAAAACTGCCGAAGAAAACATTTATAACCGTCTGCTGGTGTCGCGTCCGGTTTTTCCGATGGGTAAGGATCTCGGGTTTCTACCGGGCGATATCGAGGAGAAATTGACTCCCTGGATGCAACCGATCTTTGATAACGTCGAACTGCTGATTTCCGGGCATGAATCTGAAAAACGGCACAGCAAAGGGTACAAGGAGCTGATGGCAATGGGACTTCTTGATATTGAACCGTTGACCTACATCCGGGGGCGTTCGATCCCGAATCAGTATTTGATCGTTGATGAGGCCCAGAATCTGACTCCCCATGAAATAAAAACGATTGTAACCCGTGTAGGGGAAGGGACTAAAATTGTCCTGACCGGTGACCCGTACCAGATCGATAATCCGTATGTGGATTCCTCCAGTAACGGTTTGACCTACCTTGTCGAAAAGTTCAAGGGGGAACGGATTGCCGCCCATGTGACGCTGACCAAAGGCGAGCGTTCCGAACTGGCCGAATTGGCTGCCAATCTGCTGTAGCAAATTACATGATCTTACTCGCCATAGAAACATCCTGTGATGAAACGGCCGCTGCGGTTGTCCGCGACGGTCGTGACATCCTTTCCTCGGTCATTTCTTCTCAAATTGCCATCCACGCTGCGTACGGCGGTGTCGTTCCCGAGATCGCTTCCCGAAAACATCTGGAATCTCTGGCGCCGGTGGTCAATCAGGCGCTCCGGGATGCCGGCGTTGGTATGGAAGCGCTCGAAGGGGTGGCGGTTACCCGCGGTCCCGGCCTGTCCGGTGCGCTCCTGGTCGGTTTTTCTGCTGCCAAGGCGATTGCCGCTGCCCGAAAAATCCCGTTTGTCGGCGTACATCACATAGAAGGTCACCTGTTCGCGACCTTTCTGGAGCAAGAGGTTCCTTTCCCGTTCCTGGCGCTGGTCGTTTCCGGCGGGCACACGCATCTGTACCATGTCGAAGGTTTCGGAAACTATACGACCCTTGGTCGAACTATCGATGATGCCGCAGGTGAGGCCTATGATAAATCCGCTAAAATTATGGGGATGCCGTATCCGGGGGGGGCGTTGATTGACCGGATGGCCCGCAACGGCAATCCGGATACGATCCGTTTTCCGAGGCCGCTGCTTCATGACGGCACGCTCAACTTCAGCTTCAGCGGCCTGAAGACGGCGGTGCTGCAGCAGGTGGCAAAGAGCCCGGTTGCGATCCCAAGCCAGGCCGCAGACGATCTGTGCGCTTCATTTCAGGAGGCTGTCTGTCATGTCCTTGCGGCAAAAACCGAGGCGGCCATCCGGCAAACCGGCGCGACCCGCCTGGTTGTTGCGGGCGGGGTTGCCTGTAACAGCGGCTTGCGCAGTCGGATGGCGTCACTCTGCAGACGGTTGGGAGTGGAGCTCTCCATTCCGCCTCCCTCTCTCTGCGGCGACAACGCCGCCATGCTGGCGGTTCCCGGTGATTATTACCTCTCACATGGTGTTGTTTCGCCACAATCGCTGGACGTAACCGCAACGTGGAATATGGATAGTATAAAGGAAACATTACTATGAGTGCAGTTCGCCGTCCCCTGAAATCACTTGGCCAGAACTTTCTTGTTGACCGAAATATTGTCGACAGGATTATCGCTGCCGCCGATATCCGGCCCGATCAACCCGTACTTGAGATCGGACCGGGACGGGGGGCGCTGACCGAGCATCTTGCCGAACGTGCGGGACGGCTTGTCCTGATCGAATTCGACCACGCGCTGGCGGCCTGGCATCAAGAGCAGCGTAAAGATAACCGGCGTGTTACGGTTATTGACGCCGATGTGCTGAAGGTCGATCTTGACGCACTGCTTTCAGAATCCCCCCCAAAATGGAATGTCGTTGCCAACCTCCCGTACAACATTTCGACCGAGGTACTGTTTCGTTTGTATGGCGTTCACAGCCGGTTGGCCCGTATGACCCTCATGCTGCAGAAAGAGGTTGGTGACCGTCTGACCGCGCCCCCTGATTGCTCCGCATACGGTGTAACAACCGTGTTGCTCGGTTTGTGGTTTGATATATCCCGCGCGTTTGTCGTGCATCCCGGCTCTTTTCATCCCAGCCCGAAAGTCGATTCAGCGGTGCTCACTTTTATCCCCCGTTCGGAGCCGCGGGCTGATGTTGGTAGCGAGGAGGTCTTCAGGGGTGTCGTAAAAAGCGCTTTTTCGATGCGGCGTAAGACGTTGATAAACTGTCTTAAATCCGCCGAATTTGCCAAACGGATTGACTGTGGCGAGTTGCTGGAGGCATGTGCGATAGATGGTCGCAGGAGAGGAGAAACACTCGCCCTGGAGGAGTTTGCCGCGTTGTCGCGGTGGGTGACGGAGGCGGTGCGGGCAGGCACTCTTAGGCAGAATCAGCAAAAGAGTGAGATACTGTGACCGATGTTGTTGCATATGTAAGTATTGCGCTTCTCCTTGCGTGCGTGGCGTTGTTATGCACGCTGCTTTCGCGGGGGCGCCGCGGAGTTACTGAAACTGCCGATGTGCAGAACAAGATAGCGGGTATTGAAAAACTGCTGGAACGTCTTGAACGGCTTTTGCGTGAGGAACTTGCGCGCAGCCGCGAAGAAACGCACGTGGAATCCCGCCGCATACGGGAAGAGATGACCGGTGGCATTACCCTTTTGGGCGATTCGCTGTCAAAGCGGATGAGCGATATCGCCGGGTTGCAGAAAAACCAGCTGGAACTGTTTGCTGCCCAATTGAAGGAGTTGACCTCCAGCAACGAAGGGCGGCTCGACAAATTGCGGGATGGGGTCGATTCCCGTCTCCGGCTGATTCAGGAAGATAATGCCCGAAAGCTGGAGCAGATGCGGGCTACCGTTGATGAAAAGCTGCACGATACCCTCGAAAAGCGCCTCGGTGAATCATTTAAACTGGTCAGTGAACGCCTTGAGCAGGTGCAACGTGGTTTGGGTGAAATGCAGACCCTAGCCAACGGCGTCGGCGATCTGAAAAAGGTGCTGACAAATGTCAAAACCCGTGGCACATTTGGAGAAATACAGTTGGGAAGCTTATTGGAGCAGATCCTTGCTCCCGGACAGTATGAATCAAATGTTGAAACCAGAGCCGGGAGCGGCCAGCGGGTTGAATTCGCCCTGAAATTGCCGGGACGCGACGGCACGCCGGATGGCATGGTCTGGCTTCCGCTTGATGCCAAATTTCCCCAGGAGGATTACCTGCGTCTGGTAGAAGCGCTGGACGCCGCCGATACTGCAGCGGCGGTTGAAGCACGAAAACAGCTTGACCGTTCGGTGAGGGAAATGGCACGAATGATTCGTGACAAATATCTGAATCCACCTCATACCACCGATTTCGGGGTCATGTTTCTGCCAACCGAGGGGTTGTATGCCGAAGTGCTGCGCCTGCCGGGACTTTTTGACGTCCTGCAGAGAGATTTCAAGGTTATGGTGGCCGGCCCGACTACACTGGCGGCCTTACTGAACAGTTTGCAGATGGGGTTCAGGACGCTTGCCATCGAAAAGCGCTCTGCCGAAGTCTGGAATCTGCTCGGTGCGGTACGGACTGAGTTCTCCAAATTTGGTGCTGTTCTGGAAAAAACCCGCAAAAAGCTGGTGGAGGCGGGCAATCATATTGATCAGGCCGCCATTCGAACCAGGGTTATTGAACGGAGATTGAGAGATGTGCAGGATGTCCCGCATCATGACCCGGATCTGTTGCCCGAAGCTGTTGGTGCGTCTGAAGAGATGGTGTATGAGGCATCAGATGAAATGTCGGATGATACACAATTGTAAGGAATACCGCCATGATACTTGAAATTAACCCCGACTATCCTCAGCCGCACCAGATTTCGCGGGTTGTTAACAGCCTTAAGGATGGCAGGGTCATAGCGTATCCGACCGATACGACGTATGGTATTGGCTGTTCTATTTTTTGCAAGAAGAGTATAGAGCGAATCTATCAGATGAAGCAACGTGATCGTCGCAAGCCGTTTTCGGTCATCTGCTCATCGTTGTCGGAAATTTCTCGCTATGCCCAGGTTAACAACTCTGCTTTTAAAATTATAAAACGGTATCTTCCGGGACCATATACCTTTGTATTTGAAGCAACGCGTGAGGTTCCCGATCTGCTTCTGACCCGCCAGAAAACGGTTGGTATACGTATTCCCGATAACCGGATATGTATCGACCTTGTGACGGCACTGGGTAGCCCGATTATAACCACCAGCGCCAATCTTTCCGGGGAGGAGCCGGAAGGAGACCCGCGCGTCATTGCCGATACGTTTGGCAATCAACTTGATTATATTATCGACGGTGGTATCTTGACAACGGATGTCAGCTCTGTCGTGAGTCTGATTCGTGTCGTGCCGGAAGTGCTGCGTGTCGGGCTTGGCGATGTTTCATGGTGTGGCGCCTAAGGGGGGATCAGTGCGTAAACGTACCGTCAGAAATGGTATGCGCCTGGTTATGGCTGCCTTGACCCTGATTGTCCTGGCCAGTTTTTATCACGTTCAGCTCTCTGATCTGTTTTCCTTGTCTTCTGCTTCCGAAGGACGAATCTATCGTCTCGGAATGTTCTGGGCTGCGGTGATCGGCGGATATGGCGTTGTAGTGACGGCGTTCGGCTTTGCCCGTTCATCGCTCAAAACCGATGTCAAGATTCGTATCCTTCCGCTCATTCTTGGTATCTTTGCCATGATAATGCTTTTCTTTTACCTGCTCTCCTCTTCGCTTGAGGCTCCAAATGGAGATGAACGGCGACGGGTACGCCCGGGAGAGACAATCACCATCTAGAATAATTTCGGTAAGATGACCTTAAGTGAGGCGCGGCATGCAGAATCCGAAAATCCCTGATCTGTTGCATACTGATTCTCCCGGCGACTGGCGTGGTCTGAAAGGGCGCTCTTTTTCGATTCTTCGGCTCATCTATTCAATTACGGATAATTTTTTTACTCACCAGGGTCCGTTGCGCGCTGCTGCTCTCACCTATACCACTGTTCTCTCGCTGATCCCGTTTCTGGCCATAGCTTTTTCAGTGCTTAAGGGGCTTGGGGCACAAAATGCTATTGAACCGCTTTTGAAACAGATTGCCGGAGATTCCGGGGAAATGATCTCCCGTATTATTGCCTATGTAAACAACACCAATATGAAGTCGATGGGGGCGATTGGTCTGGTGATGTTGATTGTTACGGTTGTTTCTTTAATGGACAGTATCGAGGAGGCATTCAACGCGGTCTGGGGTGTGCGTGAAACCCGCTCTATTCAGCGGCGCTTCAGCGATTATCTAAGTGTTGTTATCGTCGGGCCGATCCTGCTGCTCGCCGCAACCAGTATGACCTCTTCCTTGCAGAGTCAATGGGTTTTGCAGTGGTTGATCCAGAATACCTATCTGGGCGATGCGATCCTGCTGCTGTTTCGTTTTTTGCCGTACCTCACCGTCTGGGTTGCCATGGTTTTCCTGTATATATGTATTCCCAATACCAGGGTGCGTTTCGCTTCTGCCGTAACAGGAGGGATTTTTGCCGGTACCGCCTGGGAACTGGCGCAATGGGGGTATTTTCACTTTCAGGTCGGGGTTGCCAACTATAACGCCATCTATGGAACTCTGGCCGCTGTACCGGTTTTTCTGGTCTGGATCTATACGAGCTGGTTGATCGTGCTGTTCGGACTTGAAGTCGTATTTGCCCATCAGCATAGTGGCCATGGTTTCGCCGCGAACAGCTCTTTTCGTTTGACCGCATCGGCCCGCGAACAACTTGCCATGGCGCTGCTGGTGCAGATAAGCTTCCATTTTCAAAAGGGTGGCGATTCACCGTCCGCCCATTTTCTGGCCGACGAACTGAATGTGCCGTTGTTGTTGCTTGAGACTGTTATTGACGAGTTGCTCAACCTGGGGTATCTGGTTACAACTTCCGGGACCGAACCGGGGTTGTTGCCCGCACGTGATCCGTCAGAAGTTCAGGTGAGCGACGTTATCGGGGCATTGCGTGGAGTGGCGACGTTACAGGTTTCGGCGCCGGCTCTTCAGGTTGCCGAGGATGTTGTTCGCCAGGGGTGGGATGGCAGCAGGGCCTGTCTTGATGGGGTTACGCTCCGTGACCTTCTGAAGAAAGTAGTTATGTAACCATATTCTGTTTTACAATGGAGTCGTACTTATGGATGAAAATTTTCTGGCTGCCGTGTCCGGCGAATGGCTTGATGCGCTTTACCGTGAGTGGAAGCATTCAGCTGAAGCTGTGCCGGAAGAATGGCGCTTATTCTTCTCGGGCTTTGAGTTCGGACAGGGAAAGGCGTCTGCACGTGATGGTGGTTTTGACGAACAGGCGGCTCTGAAGCTGTCGGGAGTTCAGTCCCTTATCTATCGCTATCGCTCACTTGGCCATCTTCTTGCGTGTACCGATCCACTCTCACCTTGCCGGATTCAACACCCCTTGCTGGAACTCTCCACGTTCGGACTTGATGAAAATGATCTAGATACGTCTTTTGCCTGTCGCCGCTTTCTGAAACCGCGAGCAACCTTGCGTGAGGTTCTGGAAACCATGCGTGAGACCTATTGCCGGGAAACAGGCGTTGAATTTATGCATATCCAGGATCCAGATGAGCGACAGTGGTTGATCGATCATATGGAACCCTGTCGTAATCATCCTGATTTTTCTCTTGCGGATAAACTGCATATTCTGGAGAAACTCCACCAGGCGGCACTTTTTGAGCTGTTTTTGCATCGCAGATTTGTCGGGCAGAAACGTTTTTCACTTGAAGGGGGCGAAATTTTGATTCCGGTGCTTGACAGGATCGTCCGGAGTTGTCCGGAAGCCGGTGTCAGCGATGTCGTGATGGGGATGTCGCATCGAGGCAGATTAAATGTGTTGGCGCATATTCTCCGCAAGCCGTACGAAACTCTTTTTGCAGAGTTTAAAGACAGTGGGGCACCCGGTTTTCTAGGGGATGGCGATGTAAAATACCATAAGGGGCATTCGTGTAATATCGACCTTGACGGCCGGCAGGTGCATGTGACCATTGCCGCAAACCCCAGTCATCTCGAAGCGGTAAATGCCGTTGTTGAGGGTAAATGCCGTGCCCGGCAGGATCGTTATGGGACCGATGGCGCAGGACGGGTGCTCCCGGTTTTAATCCATGGCGATGCCGCTTTCGCAGGGCAGGGAAGTATCATGGAGGTTCTGAATATGTCCGGTCTGGACGGTTATGGCACCGGCGGGACAATTCATATCGTGCTTAATAACCAGATCGGTTTTACAACGCTTCCCAAAGATGCCCGTTCCACCTGTTATGCTACCGATATTGCAAAAATGCTCTCCTGCCCGATTTTTCACGTTCAGGGTGAGGCACCTGAATCCGCGCTCCATGTCGTCGATCTCGCCTTTGAGTATCACCGTACATATTGTCGCGATGTTGTCATAGAGTTGATCTGCTACCGTCGCCATGGCCATAACGAAGGGGATGAACCGGCGTTTACCCAGCCGAAACTGTACCGGCAGATTGCGGTGCGCCCTTCGGTCAACCGAATTTACGCGACTGTCCTGGCCGAAGAAGCCGGGATTTCCAAGGAACTGTTGGACGAGCTTGAACAGCGTATTAACGATGATTTGGAAGCTTCATTCAAAAGAGCACCTGTTGAGGAGCCAATCGGTTTTTCCGAACAATGGAGCGCCATTAGCCCTGAATACTGTGCGACGCCTGTCGAGACGGCAGTTTCGGCTGATAAGCTGGTAACCATTGCCCGGCGGTTGGCAGCTTTTCCAGCCGGTTTTATACCGCATACCAAAATCGCCACTTTGATGCAGAAACGGTTTGAGGCGGTTCTGAAAGGGGAGGGGATTGATTGGGGGAATGGGGAAACGCTTGCCTATGCGACACTGCTTGATCAGGGATATTCAGTGCGGATCTCCGGCCAGGATTCGCGGCGCGGAACCTTCAATCATCGCCACTGCGTCCTGATCGATAGTAATGATGAGAGCAGCCATATACCGCTGGAAACAGTCGTTCGCGATGGCGCCTCTTTTCAAGCGTGGAACAGCTTGCTGTCCGAGTTTGGTGTGCTCGGGTTCGAATATGGTTATTCACTGGAAACACCGCGCTCGCTTACACTCTGGGAGGCCCAGTTCGGCGATTTTGCCAACGGTGCCCAGGTTGTTATCGATCAGTTTATTGTCAGCGGCGAAACTAAATGGAACCGAGCAACTGGCCTCGTGATGCTGCTTCCCCATGGGTATGAGGGGCAGGGAGCAGAGCATTCCAGCGCCCGAATCGAACGTTTTTTGCAGATGTGCGCTTCGGAAAATATGATAGTGGTTTGTCCCTCGACTCCGGCCCAGATGTTCCATCTGCTCAGGCGTCAGATGGTGCAGACATTTCGAAAACCGTTAGTGGTGTTTACTCCGAAAAGTCTGTTACGCCACCCGAGCTGCACTTCAACCGTTGCGGAATTTTGCGCGGGTGCATTTCAAACCTGCATAATTTCTTCCGGAGCTGTCTCCTCCGCCCGGCTGATTCTGTTTTGCAGCGGGAAAATATATTTCGAGCTGGAAGAGGAGCGAATTCGGCAGGGGATCAGTGATACTGTTATTGTCAGAATAGAGCAGTTATATCCCTTTGATCGGGATGCCGTGCAAGGTATCGTTGCTCTTTGCGGGACCGGCTGCCGTCTGTACTGGGTTCAGGAAGAACCGGAGAATATGGGCGCCTGGCACTATATCGAGCGGCGTTTCAGGGAGCTATCCGCTCCTGTCGCGTATATCGGTCGTCCTGCCGATTCCTGCCCCGCAGTAGGGTCTCATCGAATTCATGATGAACAACAGGTGGATATTTTGCGCAGGGCTTTTTCGGGATAAGATCGTGGCTTGGTATATAATGTAACTTCCCATTGTTGTTGACAATTCCGGTCAGTCCGTGTACATAACGATCATCAATAATTTAAAGGGCGTTCATGCTCAATCTGCTTTTCATATCGGATAGCCCGAAGGCCGGGTACGTTAAAAAAATACTTCAGCCCGTTCTTAAGGTCAGGATCGATGTTGTAACCGATTTCGATCATGGCCTGAAAGAGGTATTTGAAAAACGTCCTTCAACCGTCTGCATCCAGGACCAAATTGGTGGTGTTACCGGAGAAAGTGTCGCCCGCCATATCAAAATGCTCTTGGGAAGCGGTGCTCCTTCGTTTATTCTTCTTCATGCAGGATCCGGCAAAGTTAAGGCTATCAAGGGGTTATATGAACATCTCGTCGATCTGAGCCAGTCGGATGAGGCTGTAGCAGAAGATATGAAAAATACGCTCCAATCGTTACTTGGCGAGCAGTGGGAGAAGATATATATCCCACCCGAGCAGGTGCCGGCTTCAGCTAAACCGGCAGTGACCGTTTCAGGAGAGGTACGTGAAGACACCGAAAGACTTGCATCGGTTTTTTCGCCCAACTTGGAGCCGTACGACTTTTCCGTGGTTGATGAGCACCCTCCCGTTACTGTTGTTCCCGGCACGATTTCGGAGGGAACATTCCCCGTTGTACCCTCTGAAACATCACGGGAGCACGAAATGGTTTCCGGAACCGTTGAGTCTGACAGGGCACAGGCTCTCAACGATGATCTTGCGGAAATACTTCTCATGCAGGCAAGAGAGGATCGAACGGACGAGGGGACTGCTCCGGTACCGTCTGTCTTTGACAACCCGGAAAATATCATGGCCGGTATGTCACAGACACAGCCGGAACTTCCAGTGGTACCGGCGTCGCCAGTACCACCAGCAGTACAACCACCGCCCCGTCTTGTTACGGCTCCTTTTGTTCCGCTTGAAAACGCTGTCGGAACGCGGTCTGCGAGGCAGGTTTCTGCTCCCAATCCCAAGCCTGAGGTCAAGGTTGCCGCAGCGCCGATTATTCGACCACAGACCCCGGCGACATCTCCCGCTGCGGAATTCGTAATCAGTCAGAATTCCCCTCCGGTCGAAGATCATATTTCTGAAGATCTGCTTCTCGGATTCGAAGAGCACTCTCGCTCAAAGTCGTTACGTATGCGCCGCACCCTTGCAATTGCACTTGGTTGTATCGTGTGTGCCGCCGCTGCCTGGTATTTTATCAATCGAGATCCATTCAATGTGTTATCAGGGGCGAAACAGGCACCTGTAGCAATTGCAGTAGCGGTACCGACCCCGGTGCCAAAAAAAATTCCACAACTGCCTGCTTTCATCCCGAAAGATGGCCATGACACGGTTTTTGCTTCAAAGAACCCCGGCTGGGAGCGATATGTCGATCAACGCAACGAATTCAGAGTATTTACCGCTACCGGTCGTATCCAAGCGGTGCAGGTGCTGGCGGTTAAAGACGTTCCCATTCCGGAGTCATTGATTACATCCGTTGTTCAGGAATGTACCGGTAAACAGGAATATCAGATAACCTCCCGAAACAAGAAGGCTGGTTTACGTGTAGAGATTGGCAGTGTTCAGGATAAAGGCGAGATTATGATCTACCGGCAAAACGGGGCGGTTAAAGCCTTTGTGGTGTCGGTTAACTAGTTTTACGAGTTAAATTATCTGGTGCGAGACAAAATGCCTCCTTATCTTAAGATCCGCGTACTCATTATCATATCTGTTTGCAGTAGCACGTTGCTGTTTGTTGCCGGTGGACATGCGGCAATGGATCCACGCTTTGAACTCGACCCGCAAACTCTGTCGGGCACGAAGAGTGTCGTGAAGAGTAAGCAGGCGGCCGGAAAGCGCTCTTCCCGTAAACACGTCGGGCACTCCTCGTCAGCGTCTGATCAGGGGAGCGTCTACACGGTAAAATCCGGTGATCGAATCGTTCCGGTTTTAATGCGTGATTATGGTTTGGCCCCTGATGAGGCCGAGTCTTTCATCGAAGAAATCAAACGAGAAAATAACATTTACGACATTAACCGTCTCAAAGCCGGGCAAAAGATTGTTATACCCCCTCTGGTACATCGTGTTGATGAATCGCGTAAAGCACTCCAGACCGTTCGATCCTCCCCCGATAAAAATTCCGGACTAGGCACGCTTCCCGGGCAATCGTTTAAACTTGAATCCCTGGTGCCGGTACTTTCCGAACAGGAAGTTGTTACCAAGGCCCACGATGTGTGGAACCGGATTGTCCCGTCAAAAAAAGAGGCGCAGAAACCGTTGGCGCTTCAGACTTCAAGCTTTTCCCTGACCCTGGATCCCGAGCGTTATCCGACGTTTTCCCGCATGGATGGCGGGCGGATCATTCTGGATCAGAACGGCACTATTCCGCCGCTTGTGAAATCGTTGATTGAATACAAAGATGCGTCAGTGAGAATAGTGAATGAAGTGCCGGACGGCTCGAAACGTTTTATGGCGTCTCTGCTTAATGCGGCTGGATTTTACTCGGTTGAGGAAAATTTCAGCATGGAATTCGGCGTTGATCCGAAACTTACGGTTCAAGCTGATTTCAAAGTAGAAAAAACTGCTGAAAGTCTTGTCAAGCAGGATGTGGTTCTGGTGAACAGCGGCGGCACGTCGTTTCCCCCTTCATTGGGCGAGTTCCTCAAAAAAGAAGGTTTTTCGCTCCATGAGCCGTTTGCCGTACTCAAGCCTTTTTCGCAGCGCGACGCACGCGCAATTCACTACATATCCGCCAAGAAACAGCCTGAGATGATTGACGCCATTTTATCCGCTTTTTCCGTTTCATCGGAACGGGATCGCCGTGTCGATCTTTTTGGAGCAGATAATAACGGCATCTCGCTCTCGGTTACTGCCGAACGGTATTTCGAACGAGGAGGGCAACGCTACGTGGTTACCAGTTTCGATGGCGATCCGATAAATTATACCCTGTTCAGAATTCTTGAAACCAAGGGGTACAATGTCGTTATTCTTGAGGCTCATGACGATTTTCGAAAGATGTCTGAAAAGCTGGTCACTCGCATGAAGATGCGGGGAACCTTTGCGCAACACAATGTGCTGCAGGATGAGTCAGATGGCTATTCCCTGAAAATGTCGGGTTTTAAACTGGATGATGCCATGCTTCCCGGAGGTGGAATCTTTCTGACGGATCGTCCCATGGATCGTATTGTCAGGGAACTGTTTGCCGAAAAGGGACATACCATCAATAACCGGTGAAACCGTTTTACTTTATCGACTAATCTGCTATAACGCTCGTACCTTATCAGAGGGCGAGCGTTTTTTATTCGTTCTGGGAGCAAACAGGCCATGATAGTAAGAAAAGTTGGGGAGTTACTTGTAGAGCAAAAGCTGATTACTCCGGAACAACTGTCGGAAGCTCTTGATCTTCAGAAGGTTTTTCCGGATCAAACGGTCGGGCAGCTTCTCTGTAAACTGGGGTATATAAAGGAAAGTGATCTCAGCTATATGCTTGACCAGAAGGATAAACGGCGCAAACTTACCGATATTCTGGTGGCGAGTGGACTCATTGATCAACAGAACATATCGCATGCCCGTGAAGCCAGCAAACAACACAATATTTCGTTTGAAAAAGCATTGTTGAAGCTGAATTATATTGACGAAGAGAACCTTGCGAAAGCCGTAGCGAGCCAGTTTGACATGCCGTACGTCGAAATTGACTCCCTGGACCTTGATCTTTCGTTTTCCCGTTACATAAGTGCCGTGTATGCTCAGAAGCAGCGTATAGCACCTATTTCCAAAATCGGCAATACCCTGACTCTGGCGATGGCACGGCCGATCAAGTCGCATGATGTTCGCGAACTCGAAGACAGCATCCGGCTTAAAATAATTTCTGTCATTGCTTCGGAGACGAGTATCTCCAAAGCTCTCAAGCGTCTCTATAATATTGATACGGTAAGCTCTGTAACCGCCAATGAAGAGGTTAATCTCGATTTGGTTCCGGACAGTATTATCGATCTTTTGAGCAATACTTCGGCTGGCGATGAGCCGGATGTTGAGGAAGAAACCAAGAAAGTTACCGAAAAAGACAGTGTAATCGTCAAGCTGGTCAACAAGATCATCTATGATGCGTACATGAATAAAGCCTCGGATATTCACATTGAACCGTATCCGGGAAAAAGGGATGTCATTGTCCGGACAAGGGTTGATGGCCAATGTTCGATTTATCAGAGGATTCCGTATAAGTACAAATTTGCTCTTCCGTCACGTATCAAGATAATGGGCGATCTGGATATTGCCGAACGACGGAGACCGCAGGACGGAAAAATTGAGTTCAAAAAATTCGGTCCGCTTGATATCGAATTGCGTATTGCAACCATGCCGACAGTCGGCGGTCTTGAAGATGTCGTAATACGTATTCTTGCCAGCGGAGATCCGGTCGGATTCAAAGATCTTGGCCTGACGGAGCGCAATTTGCAACTATTCAAAGAGTCTATCACCCGCCCTCATGGGCTGGTTCTGGTAGTCGGGCCGACCGGTTCCGGTAAGACAACGACGCTTCATTCCGCACTTGCCCAGATAAATCAGACAAATCGCAAAATATGGACGGCAGAGGATCCGGTGGAAATTACGCAGGCCGGTCTGCGCCAGGTTCAGGTGAATCCGCGTATCGGTTTTACCTTCGCCGCGGCGCTCCGCTCATTTCTTCGTCTCGATCCCGATGTTATAATGATTGGCGAAATGCGTGACGATGAAACCGCCAGTACTGCGGTTGAGGCGTCGCTGACCGGGCACCTGGTCTTTTCAACACTTCATACGAATTCTGCGCCGGAAACGATTACGCGCTTGCTTGAGATGGGTCTTGATCCCTATAGCTTTTCTGATTCCCTTGCATGCATTCTGGCACAACGACTGGCGCGCAGACTGTGCAAGGATTGTAAGGAAAGCTTTCATCCGTCGGTGGCAGAGTATGAGGAACTGGTCGATGAATACGGAAGAGCGGAATTTGCCGCTACCGGATTGAAGTATGAAGAGGCAGTCATGTTTCGAGGGGTCGGGTGTGACGCCTGCGGCAATACCGGCTATCATGGCCGTCTGGGCATTCATGAACTGCTTGAATGCACTATTCCGCTTAAAAGTCTCATCAAGCGTCGTGCCGATGCGGACCATATCAGGGAACAGGCTGCTATTGATGGCATGACCACACTTAAACAGGATGGCATTCTCAAGGTGTTGCACGGCCTTACGGATATTTATGAAGTTCGTCGAGTCTGCATAAAATAACCTTTTGAAATAAATTATGCTTGCATTCCTCGCACCGGCATGGTAGGTAGAAGAACAATTTATGTTCACTCAGTAAGTGAGCTCGCAAGGCTCACTTTTTTTTGTCCAATCGGGATTGGTATGGCTACTCAAAAAGAAGATACGTGTACGGTAGTCAGCGGAATTGCTCAGCCAATACTTGATTCACTGGGGCTTGAGCTGGTTGATATCGAGTTTGGCAGAGTCGGACCGGATGCCGTTCTGCGTCTGTTCATTGATAAGGTAGGCGGCGTCATGCTTGACGACTGCGCTGAATTCAGCCGGGAATTATCAATGGTCCTTGATGTGGAAGATGTTATTGCCTGCAACTATGCCTTGGAAGTTTCATCGCCGGGACTTGATCGTCCGCTTAAAAAACAGGCTGATTATGATCGTTTTGTAGGTCGCCTCATTAAAGTTCGCACCTATCTACCTTTTCTTGATGACAAGGGAAATAAGCGTAAGACTTTTCTGGGCAAACTTGATGGGCTTGTCGACGGTGTCATCAATATGACGCTTACGGAGGGGCAGACCGCTTCCATCCCGATTGAGCGGGTTGCCAAGGCCAATCTTGAATTTGAATTTTGATCTGAAATACCCATATGCCAGTAAGGAGAAGTAACCGTGGATACAATTATTAATCTCAAACATGCTATCGACCAACTTGTAAAAGAGAAGGGCATTGACCGTCAGGTTGTTCTGGAAGCCATGGAACAGGCGGTTTTGACGGCTGCTAATAAAAAGTATCGGAATACCCGTGAGCTTGAAGCGCATTACAATCATGAAACGGGGGAGGTTGAGCTTTTCGAGTTTGTCACGGTTGTTGAAGAAGTAGAGGATTCCTATAAGGAAATTTGTCTGGAAGAAGCTCATGAGATTGATCCGGAAGCCGAAATAGGTGACTCACTGGGTGAAAAGCTTGATTCCAGCGGATTTAGCCGCATTGCCGCTCAGACTGCCAAACAGGTTATTATTCAGAAAGTGCGTGATGCCGAGCGGGAAACAATCTATAACGAGTACAGTGATCGTGTCTGGGAAGTCATCACCGGTATGGTGCGTCGTTTTGAAAAAGGTGAACTGCTTATTGACCTGGGACGTGCCGAGGCAGTATTGCCTGCCAAGGAACAGATGCCGCGCGAAGTATATCGTCCGGGAGATCGAATCCGTGCTATAATTACGGATATCCGTATGACTACCAAGGGACCGCAGATCATGCTCTCCCGCACTCATCCCAGCATGCTCGCCAAGTTGTTTGAGGCTGAGGTTCCCGAAATTGCTGAAGGGATCGTTGAAATTAACGCTATTGTGCGTGATGCCGGTAGCCGTGCCAAGATTGCGGTCTCATCGAATGATCGTGATGTTGATCCTGTCGGTGCGTGTGTCGGTATGCGCGGTGCCCGTGTTCAGAATGTTGTTTCCGAGTTGCGTGGCGAAAAAATCGATATTATTCCCTGGTCGGAGGATATCGCCCGTTTTGCCTGCAATGCGCTCTCACCGGCACAGGTTTCCAAGGTGTTTGTGGACGAGGAAAAGCGTGCTCTTGAAATTATTGTTGCCGACGATCAGCTCTCCCTTGCTATTGGCAAGCGAGGTCAGAATGTCAGCCTGGCTGCCCGTCTGACCGGATGCCGGATTGATATCAAGAGTGAATCGAAAGTATCTGAGTCTCAAGCGCAGGAGTTTTCATCGTTTGACGGTACTGAAGCGGATGACGCAGATGAAACGTCCGTTGAGTCGCCGGAAGCTGTTGTCACTGCTGATAGCGCCGACGTAGTTGCCGAGTAATACGGAACATGGCCCATAAAGGGAATCCAGAAGCTCCGCAACGCAGTTGCCTTGGTTGCAGAACAAGCAAAGACAAGGAACTTTTGATCCGGTTTGTTCAGACTCCTGAAATGGAAATACTGCCGGATCTTGAGAAACGGCTTCCCGGTAGAGGGGCATATACCTGTTTTGATAAGCGCTGCCTGGTCGCAGCAATCGAGCAGCGGCAGTTTAAACGCTCATTTAAGCATGAGGTGTCGGTTATGCCGGCTGAGCAGCTTGTTGAGCATGTTCGCCAGTTGTTGCACAGCCGCATTATCGGCCTGATCGGTCTGGCCAACAAGGCAGGCTTGATAACCGGTGGCGGATCCATGGTAAGCGATGCGCTGAAGAGCAAGAAAAAACCGGGACTTGTCATTATCGCAACAGATGTTTCAGAAGCGATAGGCGCTAAAATAATACATGCTGCGGCGGCACAGCGGGTGCCGTATCGAACAGGTGTAACAAAAGATGATATTGGGGCAATTTTAGGTAAAGCGCCCAGAAGCGCGATTGCTGTAGCATCAGGCGGCTTTGTTGCGCAACTGGTGAGGGCTGTCGATAGATACAGAAACTTCCTGGGGGAGGTATAGAGGATATGGGTAAGATAAGTGTGGGTAGTTTGGCAAAAACGTTGGGCATTGAGCCTAGGGATGCTATTGCCAGACTCAAGGAAATTGGTGTTGACGCAAAAACGGCTACATCGCAGGTTGATGAGGGAGTCGTTGCGCGCTTGACAGCCCCCCAGCCAAAAGATACCGATACCAACGAGGTCCGGGTAGCGTCAAATATCATACGTCGTCGCGCCAAGGTTGTTACCGCAGTCGAAGCTGCGGAAACGGGCGGAGGCGCAGAAGCAGAACTTGTTCAGGCAGCGGTAGCGCGCCCCTTGATCGAGACACCGTCTCCAGCGCCTCCGGCAGCAACAGTTATCCGCACCGTGGATGACCATAAACCTGTTGTGAGCATACCCGCTATCGAGGAACATTCGGAGCCGGTTACGGTTTTTGAAGCGGTAAAGCCTTCCGAACCGCAAGTAACTGTAATAGAGCCGGTTAAAGTTGCAGAATCGCCAAAAGTTGCAGAGCCGCCAAAAGCTGTGGAACCGGTGAAAGTACCGGAGCCGGTAAAGCCGGGTCCGAATCAGGCAAGAATTTTGGGTATGATGGAAATTCCCGGTGTTACCAATCGCCCTACGCGTGTCGTAACCAAGGATACTCCCGTTACGCCGCGGATCGCACCCCAGCGTCCGGCTCAGGATCAGACACAACAGCGCAAACCGGCGCCCGCTGCGACCGACCAGAGAAGACCGGCGCCGAGCAGTGATACAAGGCGCCCGTCACCGGGATATGAACAGAAACGTCCGGCAACTGCGACACCGTCTGCTCCGGCGACTGAGCTTGATCGTTCACGCATGAAACAGGTACAGCTTCCTCCTGCGGCTCTTCCGGGGGCGGACAACCGTCGCGGTGGTGGCAAGAAAGAGGGACCCGGTTATGGGGATACGGGTAAAGGCGCCAAGAAGGGTGCTCCAGCCAAAAAGAAGGAGCAACCGCGCAAAAATGAGATTATTGAAAAACGTGAACGCGCGTTTGATCCGGTCTACAAAGGTTCAAAAAAACGTGGTGGAAAAGAGCGGGTAGCTGAAACCAAGAAAACTGAAATCACCGTACCGAAGGCGATTAAACGTATCATTAAGATTTCGGAAAGTATTTCGGTCGGGGAGCTTGCCAAGCGTCTCGGGATCAAGGCAAACGACCTTATAAAGTCTTTGATGAAAATGGGGATGATGGTTACCATCAATCACGCCCTCGATTATGACACCGCGGTTATTCTGGCGTCCGAGTACGATTATGAAGTTGAAAACGTAGCCGTAGATCTTGACGAAATCCTTGAATCCACGGTCGATGCACCGGAAACCCTTGAAAAAAGGTCACCGGTTGTAACAATTATGGGCCATGTCGATCATGGCAAAACCTCTTTACTCGATGCCATTCGCGAAGCTAATGTCATAGCCGGCGAGGCGGGTGGTATTACACAGCATATCGGCGCCTATGATGTAGAGTTGAATGGTCGCAAGATCACCTTCCTCGATACGCCGGGACATGAAGCGTTTACTGCCATGCGTGCCCGTGGGGCCAAGGTCACCGACATCGTTATTCTCGTTGTCGCTGCAGATGACGGCGTTATGCCGCAGACCAAGGAAGCCATCAACCACTCCAAAGCTGCCGGAGTGCCGATTATTGTTGCGATCAATAAAATTGACAAGCCGGGTGCAAAGCCGGAGCGAGTCAAGCAGGAATTAACTGAGCAGGGACTTGTCTGCTCTGAGTGGGGCGGCGATGTAACCATGGTGGAGGTCTCTGCCAAGCAGCGCCTCAATCTGGATGGATTGCTTGAAATGATTTTGCTGCAGGCCGACTTGATGGAGTTGACGGCTAATCCGAATAAACTGGCCAAGGGAACCATTGTCGAAGGAAAACTCGACAAGGGGCGTGGTCCGGTTGCCACCGTGCTGGTTCAGGAAGGAACGCTTAAAACCGGTGACTATTGCGTCGTTGGCGTTCATTCCGGACGTGTCAGGGCGATGCAGAATGATCGCGGTGAGAAAGTTATGGAAGCTGGTCCTTCCATGCCTGTCGAACTGGTCGGGTTATCCGGTGTGCCTGATGCCGGTGATATTTTCGTAGCCATGAAAGACGAGAAACAGGCCAAGGAAATTGCCACGTTGCGTCAGATTAAACTGCGTGAAGTCGAATTTGCCAAACATACGAAACTGTCTCTGGACGATCTTTACAAACGGATTCAAAGCGGTGAAGTCAAGGATCTCAATGTCGTCGTCAAAGGTGATGTGCAGGGATCTGTCGAGGCTGTCAGCGAAACATTGCGTAAGCTGTCAACCGAGGCGGTTCGCCTGAATGTAATCCACTCTGCCGTTGGTGCGGTTACCGAGACGGACGTTAACCTGGCAGCAGCTTCGAACGCCGTCATAATCGGCTTTAATGTCCGTCCGGAAGTCAAAGCCCAGGGTCATGCCGAGCGTGAAGGGGTCGATATCAGGCTTTACAGCATTATTTATGATGCGGTTGAAGATGTTAAGAAAGCCATGGAAGGGCTTTTGGATCCGACCTTCAAGGAGAAATTCCTCGGCAGGGTTGAAATCAGAGATGTATTCAGCGTACCGAAATTCGGCAATGTTGCCGGTTGTTACGTAACCGACGGCAAGATGGTCCGCAATGCCCAGGTCCGTTTATTGCGCGACAACGTCGTTGTGTATGAGGGTAAAATGTCCTCGTTACGACGCTTTAAAGATGATGTCAAGGAAGTAACTACCGGTTATGAATGCGGTATCGGCCTTGAAAACTATAATGATATCAAGCTTGGCGACATTATCGAAGCATTTGAGATGGAAAAAATCGCCGGAAAATTGTAAATCTGATGAGAGATGAGAGTAGAGAGATGAGTTATAAAGCATTTCTCCTCTCTCATCTCTCGTCCTTCATCCTTCATCCTTTGAGGTTTGCACATGCAGCACAAACGTTCTGACAAGGTTGCAGAAACCATACATGAAATTATCTGCTCCATCCTCTCCCGGGGACTTAACGATCCTCGAATCGGTTTTGTTACGATTACCGGTGTCGAGGTGACTGATGATCTCAGTCTTGCGCGTATTTTCTTTACCGTTATCGGTGACGAGAGCGTCAAAAAAGCGACCGAAGCCGGGCTGAACAGTGCCAAAGGGTTTATTCGTCGCGACATCGGCAAAAAGCTTACTATTCGACATACTCCCGAACTTGTATTCAAATACGATAAATCTCTTGATTACGGCAGCCGGATCGAATCTCTTCTTAAGGAGATACACACTGAACATGACGGAAACAGTTCAACAGATCATTGAAGTTATTCGTTCTAATTCATCTTTTCTATTGACCACTCATGAAGGGCCGGACGGAGATGCAATCGGATCGTCGCTGGCTCTTGCTTCATTTCTCCGCAGTATCGGTAAAGCCGTCACCGTTCATTACCAGGATCCCGTACCCGATCTGTATGCGTTCCTCCCCGGTGTCGATTCTGTATGCGCGCATATTCCCGATACGGATTTTGATGTTGCCGTTGTGCTCGATATCGGTGAACGGAAACGGGCGGGTAAGGAATTTTGTGCTTTCTCACGGGTTGGCACGACCATAAATCTTGACCACCATCTCTCCTGTGACACCTTTGGCGATTACAATCTCATTGACTGCCAGGCGGCGGCAACCGGCATTCTTGTGTATCGAATTGCGCACGCGTTCGGCTATCGCTTTGACCGGGAGACCGCACTCTGTATCTATGTCGCCATAATCACCGACACCGGTTCGTTTCGTTATTCAAACGCCAACCGCGAAGCATTTACCATTGCCGGTGAAATGATAGAATGCGGTGTCAATGCGTGGGATGTGGCTGAACAGCTCTACGAAAATCAGCCGCAAAAACGTCTTGAACTACTGGCCAGGTGCCTGCCGACGCTTGAGGTCTTTAAAGACGGCCAGGCTGCGTCCGTTTCCGTGACGAGCGACATGTACGCAGCCAGTGGAGCAGATTCTGAGCTGACTGACGGTTTTGTCAATTACCCCCGTTCCGTCCGGGGTGTCGAAGTGGCTATCTTTTTCAGACAGCTGGAAGAGCGTAAATTCAAAGTCGGTTTCCGCTCAAAAGGGAAGGTCAATGTTGCCGCATTTTCGGCGGCACTCGGTGGTGGTGGTCATCATAATGCGGCCGGCTGCACCGTTGACGGCTCGCTGGAAGATGTCAAGGCTACCGTGTATAAGATTGTGGAAGCGTCTCTTTGATAAACGGTTTTATAGTTGTTGACAAGCCGGCCGGCATTACGTCACATGATGTCGTCAGTCGTGTCCGCCGGATTCTCGGCACTCGCAAGGTTGGCCATACCGGCACGCTGGACCCGTTTGCTACCGGAGTTTTGCCGGTTGCGGTGAACGACGGCACCAAGGCGATTCCGTTTCTTGATGAAGGTGTTAAATGCTATGAAGCGCTGATGCAGCTTGGCGTTGCCACCGATACCCTGGACATGACCGGTGCCGTTCTGCGTGAGCGTGATCACTCCTCAATTACCGAGCAGCAGTTGCTTGACCTGTTTATCCGCTTTACGGGCCCGATTCTGCAGATTCCCCCCATGTACTCGGCCATCAAACAGGGTGGCCAGCCGTTGTATAAACTGGCCCGGCTGGGGCAGGAGGTCGAACGTGCCGCCCGACCGGTCGAAATTCATTCAATTGAACTTCTTTCCTGTACGCTCCCTTTTGTCGCAATCCGGGTAACCTGCTCACGCGGAACGTACGTCCGGACTCTTGCCGATGATATCGGTGCTGCCCTTGGCTGTGGAGCTGCTCTGAAAGAGTTGCGCAGAACCGCCAGCGGTCTGTTTGAAATCGGTGCGGCGATTACTCTGGAAGCTCTGGCGCATGCCGCAGAGGAGGGAAATAGTAAGTCGTTTTGTATTTCACCCTTTGATGCACTGGCACATTTGCAGGACATCCCTCTGACAGACGCCGGACTGATAAAGGTTTCCTTCGGTCGTTCACCACTCTGGACTGAAACAGATGGCCAGATCGAGCCACTATCTGATGAACCGGTTTTAGTGCGACTTTCTTACGGTGGAGATCTCAGTGCGGTTGCCAGCGTATCAAAGAGTGCTGACGCTCTTCCGGTCATTATCTTGAAGCGTGTCTTTGTAAGTTAATACTTTACAAACGAGTTGACGCTGTGATAAATGTAACAACTTAGTTTCATACGTTTCGGGGCTCCCCCCCTGATTTCGTAATCCCAACAACTAGTTTCACGGAGGAGTTTACAGTGCTGGTAACTGAAAAAAAGCAGGAAATCATCAACGCATTCAAGAAGCATGACAGTGACACAGGTTCACCGGAAGTGCAGATCGCTATCCTTACCGAGCGGATCACATACCTTACGGAACATTTCAAAATCCACAAGAAGGATCACCACAGTCGCCGCGGCCTTCTCAAACTTGTTGGTCAGAGAAGGCGTCTGCTCGACTACCTGAAGGGCAAAGAGCTGGCACGTTACAAAACTGTTATCGAAAGACTCGGCATTCGTAGATAGTAAGCGGCGGTATCTCCGTATGGTACGGGGGTATCGCTTCGCTGTTTATGGTATGCTCATTTAAGAAAAGGGCTTTCTAGGCCCTTTTTATATTTGTTGGGGGCGTGGATAGAGCTTCTATTGAGGTCATAAAACTCAAAAGAAGTTGTAGCGACGGCCCCAACGCAACCGAAGAGGAGAATGGAATATGGAACAGAAAGTCCAGGTTGAGTTTGGCGGCAGGACCATTACGCTGTCTACCGGCAAAATGGCAAAACAGGCCAGTGGCGCCGTTGTTGTCAGTTGTGGCGATACGGTTGTGCTAGTTACGGCAGTCGCAACAAAAGAAGCAAAAGAAGGTCAGGATTTTTTCCCGTTGACCGTCAATTACACTGAAAAGGCATATGCTGGCGGGAAGATTCCGGGCGGCTTTTTTAAGCGTGAAGCACGTCCGTCAGATCCCGAAACACTTATCTGCCGGCTGATCGACCGTCCCATCCGGCCGTTGTTTCCGGAAACATTCCTGAATGATACCCAGATAATGGCGACAGTCGTCTCCGCTGATCAGGATAACGACCCGGGCATTTTGTCCATGCTGGGAGCATCGGCAGCATTGATGATTTCCGACATCCCGTTTGAAGGCCCGATTGCCGGTGCCAAGGTTGGCCGTGTTGACGGCGTATTCATCTGTAACCCGTCTGCCGAACAGCTTGAAAAAAGTGATCTGGAAATCGTTGTAGCCGCCAGTCGCGATGCTGTCATCATGGTTGAAGGTGAAGCTAAATTCGTATCCGAAGCCGATTTGCTGGAAGCGGTGTTTTTTGCTCAGGAAGCGATGCTTCCGCTGATCAACGCCCAGATAGAGTTACAGAAACTGGCAGGCGTTGCCAAGCGCGTTGTGGCGCCGGTTGTTGTTAACGAGCCGTTACTGGCGCGGGTACGTGAACTTGCCTATGATCGTATGGGCGAAGCGGTTAAGCTCAAGGCGAAAAACGAGCGTCATGACCAGATCGACCTGATCAAGGCTGAAACAATTGAAACTCTTAAAGAAGAATTCGTGGGCTCTGCCAAGCAGATCAAGGCTTTTCTGGGCGATTTCGAATATGAGCGCGTTCGTGCCGACATCCTCGATACCGGTATCCGTATTGATGGTCGTACAACCAGCACCATTCGCCCGATCAGTACCGAAGCAGGCTTCCTGCCGCGTGTCCATGGTTCGGCACTCTTTACCCGTGGTGAGACACAGGCACTGGTTGCCGCCACTCTCGGCACCTCGGCGGACGAACAGCGTATCGATACCTTGTATGGCGGTTCGCGCAAGCGTTTCCTGCTGCACTATAATTTCCCTCCGTTTTCGGTCGGCGAGACCAGCTTCCGTCTGGGACCAGGTCGTCGCGAGATCGGTCACGGCATGCTGGCTGAACGTGCTCTGGCAGCGGTTCTGCCCGCCCATGACGATTTTCCGTACACGATTCGCATCGTGTCGGAAACTCTTGAAAGTAACGGTTCTTCCTCCATGGCTGCCGTCTGCGGCGGCTGCATGTCGATGATGGATGCCGGTATCCCGATTACTGCGCCGGTGGCCGGAATTGCCATGGGGCTGATCAAAGAGGGCGAGAAATTCGCAATCCTGTCCGATATCCTTGGTGATGAAGATCACCTCGGCGATATGGACTTCAAGGTCGCCGGAACCGCCGAAGGCGTTACCGCCCTGCAGATGGACATTAAAATCGGCGGTGTAACCAAGGAAATCATGCAGCAGGCTCTCAAACAGGCTCGTGAAGGGCGTCTGCACATTCTCGGTAAGATGGCTGAAACCCTGGCTGTACCGCGCGCCGAAATGTCGTCGTTTGCACCACGTATCACCACAATCTACGTCAAGACCGACCGCATCCGCGACGTCATTGGCACGGGTGGCAAGAATATCCGCAACATCACCGAGACAACCGGCGTTACCATCGATATCGATGATACCGGTCGCATCAATATTGCCAGCACCAACAAGGAAGCCTGCGATCTTGCCATCCAGATGATTCGCGGTCTGACCGACGAGGCAGAAGAAGGCAAGTTGTACATGGGCACCGTTCGCAAAATCATGGATTTCGGTGCTTTTGTCGAAATCATGCCCGGCACGGACGGACTTGTACACATTTCCGAACTCGATACGGCTCGTGTCAAGGTCGTCACTGATATTCTGAATGAAGGCGACAAGGTATTGGTCAAGTGCATCGGTGTCGATAAAAACGGCAAAATAAAACTCTCCCGCAAGGAAGCGCTTGGGCTTAATCTTGACGGCTCAAAAGCAGAATAGTTTTTTAAGTTATTGCAGTAATGCATTGAAATAAGGCGAAGCCGCTAACGGCTTCGCCTTTTCTTTTATTCGCAGTTGAGGCATAGTGGACAAGTCAGTCGTTACCAGATTTCCGCTTCAAGCTGGAGGAACATATGAGCAAATGTCGTCTTGCCGCCATTGATATCGGTACCAACTCGATTCGTTGCATTATTGTCGAGGTTGACAAACAGGGGCGCTACACGGTTCTCGACGACGAAAAAGCGACCGTGCGTCTCGGAGAAAACCTGGCTGCCAGCGGCGCCATCTCGCCGGCGGCGTTTGCCCGGGCGATAGATGCCATGTCGCGTATCCGCAAGCTGATCGACGGACTGAAAGTGTCGGATGTGGAAGCTGTGGCGACAAGTGCCGTGCGGAGTTCCTCAAACGGGGGTGAGCTGGTTGCGGTGCTGACCCGCGAGCTTGGGCGTGAGATCCGGGTCATCTCGGGAGATGAAGAGGCCGAGCTGGTGGCGCGGTCGGTGCGCCATAACTTCGATATGAGCGGTAAACGCTACATGATCATCGATATCGGCGGGGGGAGCGTGGAGATTATGAACGCCGTGGCCAACCATATCGAAAGTTGTTTTTCGCTTGAGCTTGGCGCCGTCCGTATGACCGATACGTTTGTCACGTCAGATCCGGTTCGTGCGTCCGACATCACGAAAATAAAGCGCTTTGTCCGCTCCGAGCTGAAAACGGCATATGGTAATGAAAGGCCTGCGGTGCAGACCTTCATCGGGTCAGGCGGCACCGTAACGTCGTTGGCGAATATGGTCATGAGTATGCGCCGGCAGACCTATTCCACCTGTCATGGGTTTGAGGTACTCCGTTCGGAGCTCGTTCATCTATTGGCAATGCTGGTGCGGAAGGATATCAAGTCACTGCGGAATGTCCCCGGTCTTAACCCTGACCGCGCCGATATAATCGTGGCCGGTCTTGTCGTGATTGATGAAATGATGAAGTACTTCGGAGCCAACACGCTGCTGGTCAATGAGCGCGGCATTCGTGAAGGGTTGATCATCAGTTGCATGAAACGGTTGCAACTGCTTCCCGATTCATCCGCGCAGCGCAACTGGAAGGAATCGGTTCTCGAATTTGCCCGTTCATGTCACTTTGACGAGCCGCATTCAAAACATGTCGTCACGGTTTCCTTAAGTATATTCGATGCCCTGGCAAAAGAATCCGGGTTCAAAAACAGTGACCGGAGGTTGCTTGAGGCGGCGGCATTGTTGCATGACGTTGGTTATTTCATCAGCTATAACAGTCACCATAAGCATTCGCATCACCTGATCCGTCACGCCGACCTGTTCGGATTTTCGCCGCGCGAGCGGGAGATGACGGCACTGATTGCCCGTTACCACCGCAAGTCACTGCCGAAGAAGAAACATTCCGAATATGACCGGTTGGAACCGAAAGATCAACTGCTCGTGAGCAGGCTTGGCGGCATTCTGCGTCTGTCGGATGGTCTGGATCGGCGCAGGAGCGGTCTGGTTGATGTTGTGGAACTTAAAAAAAGCGGGACGGTGTTTAGCTTCAAGCTGCTTGGCACGGAAGATATTTCCGTGGAAATCTTCGGGGCGAACGCAAAAAAGGATCTTTTCGAAAAAGCGTTCGGAGGGACGGTGGCTTTTGCCTGCTCCGGATAATCACACTGTGATTAAAATCACTTCCCGATCATCCCAGCTACCGCCCCGCTGCAAAAGGCGATAAGCCAACTGCTGTAGATGGTCAGGCTGACCTGATGGAATGTTTCCTGCCCGTCAATGAGTCCCGGTCGAACCGAATCCGCCGGCTCCCCGCTCGCTCTCCTGGCTGAACTCCGCTACCACGCAGAGCTCTGCCTGTTGTACCGGCACAAACAGCATCTGGCAGACCCGCTCTCCCGGTTCAATCGTGTAGGGGGCTGTGCTGCGATTGACGATGCCGATGCCGATCTCTCCCTGATAGTCGGAATCGATGACACCTACCGTATTTGCCAAAACGATGCCGTGCTTGATGCCGAGGCCGGAGCGGGGCACCAGCAGCGCCACCAGGCCGGGGTCGTGAATGCTGATGGCGATGCCGCTCGGAATAAGTACGGTCTCACCCGGTTGCACGGTTTTCGGCGCTTCCATGCAGGCGCGCAGATCAAGTGCCGCGGCGCCGTTCGTTGCATATGACGGCAGCGGAATGGTAGTGCCGATCATCGGATTCATGATTTTGGTTTCAATTTTGGGTCGGTTCATGGTAATTTTCCTGTCTTTGAGTGGTGTCTTTGCAGCTCACTCTAGCAGAACAGACCTACGGTTCACAAGGAGCGATTTACATGAAACAACGCGTTGTCAGCGGTATGAGGCCAACCGGCAAGCTGCATATCGGTCATTATCACGGGGTACTGGAAAACTGGGTCAAGATGCAGGATTCCTTTGACTGTTTCTTTTTTGTTGCCGACTGGCATTCGCTGACGACGGAATACGCCGATACCTCCGGTATTGCCCAGAATATCCGCGAGATGGTGCTGGACTGGGTCGCATTCGGGCTTGATCCGGCAAAATGCATTATTTTCCGCCAGAGTCTGGTGCCGCATCATTCCGAGCTGAATCTTATCCTGTCGATGGTTACGCCGGTCTCCTGGCTGGAACGCTGCCCGACCTACAAGGAGATGCAGGAGAATCTGGAGGCCAAGGATCTTTCCACCTTCGGTTTTCTGGGCTACCCGGTACTGATGGCTGCCGATATTATTTTGTACAAGGCAATGCGCGTTCCGGTCGGCCAGGACCAGCTGCCGCATCTGGAAATCACCCGTGAGATAGCCCGCCGCTTCAACCATCTTTACGGCGCGGTATTTCCCGAACCTGATGCGCTTCTGACCGAAACCCCCAAGCTCCCGGGGCTGGACGGGCGCAAGATGAGCAAGTCGTACAACAACTCGATCTATCTTTCCGACAGCGCCGAGGAGACCGGCAAGAAGATCATGGGGATGATGACTGACCCGGCCAGGGTGCGGCGCAACGATCCGGGTGACCCGGATATCTGCGTGGCTTTTAACCTGCACCGGATCTACGTGCCTCAGGAGAAGCTGGAAGAGATCGTCCCGGCCTGCCGGAACGCAACCATCGGCTGCGTCGAGTGCAAGAAGATCCTGGTCGGCTGCATGAACGAGCGTCTGGCGCCATTTCGGGCCAGGCGGGAAGAGCTCGCCGCCAATCCCGGCTTTGTCGATGAACTGCTGGAGGAGGGGAGCAAAAAAGCATCCCTGATATCGGATGCCGTGATGACAGAGGTCCGTACGGCGCTGAAGTTCTAAGATGAAAGCTGAGGCGCATGGTCATCGCGATGAACATCTGCCGCTGCTGGACGGTTTTCACGAACAGTACAGCGTTCATCTCGACAAATTCGACGGCCCGATGGATCTGCTGCTGCATCTGATCAAGAAGAACGAGCTGGATATCTGCGATATTTCCATCGCGGTCATCACCCGCCAGTATCTTGAATTCATCAAGTTGATGAAGGATCTGAACCTGGAGGTCGCGGGCGATTTTCTGGTCATGGCGGCGACGCTGCTGCTGATCAAGTCCCGTCAGCTCCTCCCGCTTGACGAACAGGAGGAGCCGGAACTTGAGGAGGACCCGCGCGCCGAACTGGTACGCCGTCTGCTGGAGTATCAGCAGTACAAGGAGGCCGGCATGGTGATCGGTGCACGGGCTCTGCTGGGACGGGAAGTATTCGTGCGGAACGCCTCTGAACCGGTCCTTGCCGCGGCGCAGAGTGCGGAAGGGCCGCTGGAAGTCAGTCTGTTTGAGTTGGTAGAGGCCTTCCGGGTGTTGTTGCAGCGGATTCCGCTTGAGAGTTTCCACGATGTTGCGCCGGGGGATTCGCTCAGCATCGCCGACTGTATCAATGAAATCCTGTCCCTGCTTCAAGAGCAGGATACGATCCAGTTTGACGATCTGGTGAGGGAGGAGTGTACCCGAGAACGGATCATAGTTACTTTTCTGGCGCTTCTGGAACTCAGCCGTCTTAAATTGATCCGTATTTTCCAAGGGAACGGACATGGCTCGATCTGGTTCGTTCCGGCAGTGGCCGCCGATTCTTCCGAGGTCGATCTCACATGAATTCCGAATTAGCTTCGATCATCGAGAGTCTTATTTTTACCGCCGAATCGGCGCTTTCAACCGACCGCATCTGTGAGTTACTGAATGAATTCGATCGGGAGGATATCAAGGCCGCACTGAAGGATACGGTTGCCTATTATCATGGCCGGGGAGGCGGGTTCGAACTGGTTGAGGTGGCTGGAGGGTGGCAATTCAGAACTCGTCCCGCTTTTCACAGCTATATCACTCGTCATATTAAAACCAGAATAGCAAAATTTTCGCAATCCGCCCTTGAGACGCTGGCGATCGTCGCCTATCGCCAACCGATTACCCGGGCCGAAGTCGAACATCTGCGCGGCGTCGATTGCGGCGGTGTCCTGAAATCATTACTTGAAAAACATCTTGTGCGCATTCTGGGTAAGAAGGATATTCCGGGGCGTCCGCTGATCTATGGTACTTCGAAAGAATTTCTCGAAATATTCGGGCTTAAGGATCTAAAAAGTCTTCCAACACTTAGAGAAATTCAGGCACTGGATGCCGTACCGCAGTACGAGCGCCAGGAAGAGTTGCAGCTTGAACCGGAGAAGGCGATTCCGACGGAGAGCGATTTGCCGTTCGTATAGCGGCAGGGAGGTGAACCATGCAGCGTCAGCCAGCCGTAGCAGGTCAATTCTATCCGGGGAGCGAAAGTACGCTTCGCGGTGCCCTGTCCGGGATGATACCGGAACAGGCCGTCAAACGGGCGGTCAGAGGCATCATCTCTCCCCATGCCGGGTATATCTACTCCGGCGCAATTTCCGGTCAGGTTTTTTCTCGCATCACGATCCCCGATACCGTACTGATCATCGGACCCAATCATCACGGCGCCGGGGCTGCCGCGGCGCTCTATCCGGATGGAGAGTGGGTGACCCCGCTCGGGGTAACTGCAATAAACTCCCGCCTGAATTCGCTGCTGCTTCAGCATGGTCCCTATCTCAGAAGCGACACTGTTGCTCACGATCACGAACATTCACTTGAAGTCCAGCTTCCGTTTATCCAGTACCTGCGCCCGGATGTCACCATTTGCGCGCTCTGCCTCGGTCAGGGCGACTATCCGCCGCTGCGCGATATCGGCTGCGGCATTGCTGCCGCTATTACGGAATATGGCGGGGAAGTGTTGATCGTGGCCAGTTCGGACATGACCCATTATGAATCGGCTGATGTGGCCCGCCAAAAAGACCGGCAGGCGCTGGAGAGGGTCCAGGCGCTTGACGGCAAAGGGCTGCTGGAGATTTGCCGCCTGCAGCGGATAACGATGTGCGGAGTTGCGCCGGCAACGGTCATGATCGAGGCAGCCCTCACGTTGGGGGCGAGTCAGGCGGAACTGGTTGCATACGGTACCAGCGGCGATGTGACCGGTGATAATCGTCAGGTGGTAGGGTATGCGGCGGTGACGGTATTTTGATGCAGTCCGGTTGGCATGTCAAACGGCAGGATGATCCTGAACGTAGTGCCGTTGGAACCATCGCTTTCAACGGTCAGAGTGCCATGGTGTTCCTCAATGATGCGCTGGGTAATCGAGAGGCCGAGGCCGGTTCCGGCCCCTTTGCGAGTAAAGAACGGTTCGAAGATCAGTGGCAGATCTTGCTCACGGATGCCGGGACCGTTGTCGTGAATGGCAATGGTGGCGGTTGTATCACTGCATCCGGTGGTGATCGTAATAATTCCGCCCGACTCCAACACTTCAAGCGCATTTTTCATGATATTGATCAGCGCCTGGCGGATCTTTTCCGGGTCCAAGCGGAATTGCGGCAGCTCTGCGTATGAAACGTTCAGCGTGACGCCCTGTTTTTCAGCCTGCCTGCGCATCAACAAGAGAAGGTCCTTCAAGATCGGAGTCAGATCTCCCTCCCTGAAATTGCTGCGTACCGGAGAAGAATAGTTGAGCAGGGCGTTGATAAGCCGTTCGACCCGCTCAATCTCCGACAATGCTTTGGAAAGCATCTCTTTGTCTTCGGCACAAAATCCCGGTTTGTCGTGCAGATCGTCAAGTAGCAGTGAAATGCCGGTCAGCGGGTTGCGGATTTCATGGGCTATACCGGCAGAAAGCTTGCCGAGTGATGCCAGGCGGTCCAGGCGTATCGTCTCTTCACGCAAACATTCCCGCTCGGTTTCGTTGCGCAATGTTATGGTTAATCCCATTTCGGCATCGTTTCCGATAGGAAACAGGCCAAAGTCGTAATAGGTCAACTCGCCGTCAATCTGCCGCCGCAACGGCAGCCGTCCGTGCCCCTCTTTTGTTGCGAGCACCCGGTCTATCCGGGACGATACATCGGGCCATGCGGCAAACAGATCGTGGTATTCACTGCCCAGACGGGACGTGCCGGACAGAAACGACAGCCCGACGCCGTTGATTGACGTCAGGGTCCCGGCGGGAGAGATCGTCATGATAGCGCTCGAAATACTTTCGAGAACACTGGTTTTGAAATTGCGCTCGTTGAGGATATCGATGCGCGACCGTTGCAGTTCGTCGAGTGTTGCCAGCAGGTTTCTTTTCCGGGCTTGCAGTTCGTCGGCCATGAAATTGAACGTGCGGGCAAGTTCGCCGATTTCATCGGTGGCGGTGACCGCCACCCGGCTGCCGATATCGCCTCCGGCAAGTTTGTGTGCACCTTCGGTCAGTTGCTGCAACGGGCGGGTGATGCCGCGTGACAAACCCCAGGCCGATAATCCGGCCAGTAGGGATGTGATCAAAAGAATAATGCCGCTCCGCTTCCGGTGCTCGCCAAGTTGCAGATTAATCAGGCGGCTCCCTTTGCGGGCTGCGTCCTGAAACTGGTTGAGTTGAAAGCCAATGGTAATTCCTCCGAAAACGCCGTGCCGCGCATAATCACCGCTATCGTAGATAATGGGTGCATATGCCATGATCTTTTTGGCGCCGCCGACATTTGTCGTATCGACAAAGCCCGCTTGCAGATTTTTGACCTGTTCGGCTACACGCGGGTAGCTGGGGTGGATAAACCCGGCATGGTTGAGATTGAATGGTATCCGCCCAATGTCGATATCCGCTTTGGTTGACGTCACGGAATAGGGAGGGACCAGATGGCCCCTGGCGTCAAGCCCCCGGATGTCCCAGTATTTCGGATGCGTGATGATCCATCCTTCATCATCGAACATGAAGGCATAATTGCCGCTTTTGTAAGAGGGGAAAAGTGTTGAAAAATTGCGGCCGGGGTCAATATGTTGCGTGAACTCCACCAGGTGGCGATGGTCGAGCGAAAGAACGACCACTCCGTTGAATGCGCCTTTTGCATCAAGCAGGGCGGCGGCAAAGCGGACCACCCCCCGATACGATTTGCCGTCAAGGGCGTGCTCCGGTTCGTCGGCGCCATTAAGCTGTTCCTGTTTCGAAATGTGGAAACCGGTGACGTGCGAGACGTATGGTTTATCAGGTTGGGCCCGTACCCTGGCAAAATACTCTTCGCTCAAAAATTCGGTCCGGGCAGGATCGGCAACATTTTTCAGTTCCGCGGCAGGAATGGCGGCGCCATCCCTGATGACAAGTTTTTCCTGACCATACGCATCAATCAGGGCGATGCTTTGGTAGAGAGGTACCTGTTCCCGTGTTTCAAACGGTGCGGCGACGCTTCCGGTCCGATACCATATTTCGCCCCGTCTGCTGGCGTAAAAATTGAGCAGAGTCGCCCGGTCGAGGCGCGAGCGTGACAGGAAAATCAGGTCGCTCTCGCATTGATGAAGGAAATCAGACACATTTTCGGCAACTTGTGTTGCCCGCATCTGCAACGATTCCGACGCCTGAATGTCCGCCGTACCGCCGATCTCCGAGGCGAGCCGGGCGCTGGTCGCTTCCAGGTTGAAAAAAAGGATCAGTGAAGAGGCCATCAAGGGAAGTAATGACAGCAGCAGTGTCGTGACGAGGATCTTTTTAAAGAGGGTAAGACGCGGCATTGCGGCTCCGGCTGGTGCAAACCTGATTGTGTTTCATTGATTACAATGATACCTTACATGGCGTCAAGATATCATTTTATGGGTCGGTTTCATACCATGGGCTACAAAAATCTGCAGGAATGTGTGCTTGATCTTGAACGGTGCGGTCGACTGCTCCGTATCAATGTGCCGCTTGATCCCCGTCTGGAGGTCGGCGCGCTGCAACGGCGTGTGTATCAGGCAGGGGGGCCGGCGCTACTCTTTACCAATGCCATCGGTTGCCGTTTTCCCTTGCTCGGCAACCTGTTCGGAACGCTGGAACGGACCCGCTTTATCTTTCGCGATACGCTCGATGACATTCGCCGTCTTGTTGAACTGAAAATAAACCCATTTTCATTATTCAAACATCCGCTTGATCTTATCAAGGCGCCCACTGCGGCCTGGCATCTTTTGCCGGCGGTTACTACAACAGCGCCGGTACTGGAATGCTCGACGACTCTTTCGGCTTTGCCGCAGATTGTCTCATGGCCTAATGATGGCGGTGCGTTCCTGACGCTGCCGCAGGTGTACAGCGAGAGTCCGGCGCACCCAGGTTTGGCCAAATCGAATCTGGGGATGTACCGGATCCAGCTTTCCGGCAACAGGTTTCAGCCGGACCGGCAGGCGGGACTCCATTATCAGATTCATCGCGGCATCGGTGCTCATCATGCCGAAGCGATTGCGCGCGGTGACCAGCTCAGGAT
>Ga0073936_10000297_pt1 | contig 74116 bp, 51 predicted proteins | sample AliMusrvi5mmetaG_FD_87041 | JGI IMG/M metagenome (GOLD analysis project Ga0073936, IMG submission 87041) | Freshwater lake bacterial and archeal communities from Alinen Mustajarvi, Finland, to study Microbial Dark Matter (Phase II) - Alinen... | ecosystem: Environmental > Aquatic > Freshwater >... | reverse complement strand
GTCTTTCTGCGGCTGGTTGGTCCCCATCATTGTCGGCGCCCTCCTGAGGTTGCCGCAGTTTACCAAATGTGGGTTACTTGGCTACTGTTCTTCAGGTGAAATGTGATTTGGGCAACACGCCGTAAAGGCACGAAATGCAACCTGCGGTTCGCCTCGTTTTGCAGGAGCAAAACGATTTTTCGGGGCAGTGTGTGACTGGCGAAATTGGTTTGCAGGGTGCGGTACGATGGACACATATAGGAATGAGAAGTTTTAGGGTTAAGGGTTTGATGGTTTAATAGTTTAGACAAGATGCTGGACACGGATGCGACGGATGGGAGATGGAATACGCAAAAGGCATAGCGCGGGGTGCAAAGTTAAAGACGCAGCAAAGAGTTTTAACTACGAAAGGCGCTAAAGGACGCGAAATGTTCCTAAGCCTTCCCCTAATCAATCAAAAGGAACAACTGATATGAACAATGTGGAGCCCACTCCCATCATCCGAATGGCCAACGCATTTTATGATTCCTGCGTGCTGTTCACCGCGACGGACCTTGGCGTTTTCAAGACGTTGGACCAGTTGGGAACGGCTGATGCCGCAACGCTGGCGCAAAAGCTGGCCATGAATATCCGCGGCACCACCCTGCTGCTGGATGCCTGTGTCGCCTTGGAATTACTGGTCAAGGCCGGGGACCATTACAGCAACGCCCCTGCCGCCGCCGCATTTCTTGTCCAAGGCAAGCCGGGTGATTTGTCCGGTGCAATCCGCTACAACCGCGATGTGTATGCCGCGTGGGGCGATTTGAAAACACTGGTGAAAACCGGGGCGCCGGTGGAAAAGCCGGAAATCCACCTGGGTGAGAATGCCGACCGCACCCGCACCTTTGTGCTGTCCATGCATTACCGCGCGCTGGCGATCGGCCGGGCGTTGATCCCCGCGCTGGACCTGGGCGGCGCCAAGAAAATCCTCGATGCGGGCGGCGGGCCGGGCACCTATTCCTGCCTGCTGGCCAAAGCCCATCCGGAGCTGACCAGCACGGTGCTGGACCTGCCCGCAGTCACGGCGATTGCCGCGGAACTGATCCAGCAGCAGGGCATGGCGCAGCGCGTCGGCGTGCTGGCCGGTTCGTACCACAACACGCCGTTCCCTGCCGGGCTGGACGCGGTCCTGTTCCTGGGCGTGCTGCACCAGGAGAGCCCGGACCAGATCCGGCAACTGTTCCGCAAGTCGTTTGAAGCCTTGAAGCCCGGCGGACGGCTGGTGGTGATGGATATGATGACCGATGCCACGCATACCCGGCCGGTGTTCAGCGCGCTGTTTGCCGTCAACATGGCGCTGACCACGCAGAACGGCTGGGTGTTTGCGGATGCGGAGCTCAAGGGATGGGCGGAGGAGTGCGGATTCCACAGGTTCAGCGTCAAGCCGCTGCCATCCCCCATGCCGCACTGGCTGGCAACGGCCGTGAAGCCATAGGCGCCGGTGGCGCTATCAAAACTAAAATGGCACGCATTCGGCCGTCAAAATGGCTGGACGATTTCATCCCGTCTGGTTCGTTGCGTACAGGCGCCACGGATACTTATCCAGCGCCGCCTGAGACGCCTGCCAGCCGGGACAAACTTATCCAGCCGTTTTCCCGGCAGAACACCGAATGCGCGCCATGGTTCGCCTCATTTTGTGCAACACAAAATGATTTTTCGGGACTCGTGTCTCCAACGGATTCTGTACAACAATGGCGGTGAACCTCGCTGCGCTTCGCGGCGTAGTGTTCCGCCGCCTTGTTAGAATCGTGCTATGCTGATGTAGTATGGCGGCCCAGGCGAGTACCTGACCGGCCGTATCGTACCCTTTTCATATCCGAGGTCCGTGTTCAAGCCCACCTCACCTGTATTGACCAGGAAGTAGATGGTGAATGGACGTGATTCCATTACCTTCTGCCTGATCTCGTCAGTGAGCCAGTGCTGCACAGCGATGAACCGGGCTGTCTTGCCGGAACGTTCCTCCAGAAAAGGCCCGATCTTCTTCTGGAAACTGGAATACGGCACGCCGTAGACCTTGAAGTCCTTGGAAATCGCGTTGGTGTCCACCCGTGGCGGATCATACGAGATTGTGATTGTGTCGTTGGAGATCGTGCTTTCAACCTCGCAATGGGTTTGTACTCGTCGGACATCTCGTACCGCGTCGCTCAACTCTGTCCGGCAGTATTGCTCAGCCGCCAGGAGTGCCTGCTGGATTTGGTTTGTGTCTGGACTCCATGCCTTCGCGACGACACCGGGGACCTGGTAATACCGCGTCGGTTCCGCGAAAGCACTGACCGAGAGCAGGACCAGAATGGGCATCATCTTTTTCATGATTCGAACAGTATTATTAGCCTGACTTCAGGATTTATGAAATCCCGCCTGAATTCAAATGAACGGTACGCGCGATAATGGCAATCGTCAAATGAAAATAGGTTGCACCGCAAGACGTTCAACCGTGCTGGTTGGGCCACTCCGCTTTTTTGACGAACACAAATTATGCTGACATCCGGCGCGGGTTTTCGTATATCTGTGCGCGAATTTTGACATGAACGCCTTGGCGTCCAGCAAGGACGCAGGGGCTGAATGGCGGCGACGGAAGGAACCGCCCACTGATCACACGGATAGACACGGATTAAACAGAACCCGGAAGCAAATGAGGATTTTGCCCATGATGGCATTTATTGAAATATTCACCACGCACGCGCGTATATTCCTGCAGGCCGCAGTCTGGATCATTGCCAGCCTGATCACCGGCTGGCTGGCATGGGCCATCTGGAGCTACATCCTGATCCCGGCCGCGCGCCGCCGCAATCAACTCACGCAGCAGCGCATCCTGGAGCATACACGGCTTGCCGTGGCTCTGACCATGTTCACGGCGGTCCTCAACCTGGCGGCCACCACCGGCTTTTCAGGCCATCCCTCCCTTTCAAATCATCCGGTCTGGCGCCTGTTCACGCATGCGGTCTACATCCTGCAGGTGGTCACCGCCACCTTCCTGGCCTACACCATGCTGCGCGGACTCATGGGCTGGTATGACCGGCACCTGACGACCGGAAAGGCCGCCCATGTCAATGCGCAGATGATCGCCCTGCTCCGCAAAACCGCCAAGGTGCTCTGCACCTTCATCGCGGCCACCATCATCCTGGGACATTTCGGCATCCAGATCACCGGACTGCTGGCCACCGCCGGGGTGGCATCCCTCGCCGTGGCATTCGCCGCTCAGGAGACCATCGCCAATATGATCGCCGGGTTCATCCTGATCGTGGACCGGCCTTTCCGTGAAGGACACCGCGTGGAACTGGCCAGCGGCAAGATCGGCGATGTGATGGAAATCGGGCTGCGCAGCACCAAGATCCTTTCACCGGACAACACGGTGCTGAACATCCCGAATGCGGAAATCGCCAAGAGCACGCTCATCAACCTCAATGAACCGACCCCGCTCTACACGATCCGCGCCACCATCGGCGTGGCTTACCACTCCGACCTGCGCAAGGTGAAACAGGTCCTGCTGGAGGTGATGAACGCGCACCCGGACGTGCTGAAGACGCGGCCCCATCATCCGCAGGTGTATTTCACCAAATTCAGCGACTGGTCCATGGAACTGACCTATGTCTATTCAATCCCGGACTACCGCGAGCAGGCGCGCTTCCGCGATGAAATCAACATGACCATCAACGACCGGTTCGAAGCTGAAAACATCCAGATACCTTTCCCGCAGCCCGATGTTCATATTTACCAGGAAAAGGCCAATTAGCCTGCAGGCTGAGGCGGATAGAACTACGCAGGGTTCAGGGTTCGGGATTCAGGCAAGAGGGCGAGAAGAGTCAAGACCGAAAACCGGAGTCAGGAGACAGAAGAACCCTGAGAAATCCACACCGGCCACACAGGGAGACGGAAGGAACTTACCACAACAGATCACCCCGCATCGCGTGGAAGCTTCGTCAAAGACGATGCCGGACACGATGCGGGGCACAGCACGATGGACACGGATGGAAGATTTTATTAACTACGAAACACCCGGCTTCGCAACAGAGCTACGCCGGACGCAGCACGAAAAAACGCTAAAGGGCGACAGCGGGAAAAAGAATGAGCCGCTGATGGCACAAATCAAATGACACCACGTGAAATTGTCCTCAACCAGATCCGGCACCAGGAAACACCGGAAATCCCCTACACCCTGCCCTTTGAATCTAATGTCGGACGGAACCTGGATGAATATTACGGCGGTCCGGCGTGGCGTGCCCGCCTGAAGCCTTACATGGCCGGAGTCGGCGCCGTGGATACCGATCCGAAAGAGCCGATTGATGACAAATACGTGCGTGACGGCTATGGCGGCATCTGGCGGCAAGATATGCGCCCGTACCATCTGGAAAGACCGCCGCTGGCTGGCCCTTCATTTGACGGGTACACGTTCCCCGCACCTGAAGTGTTTTTCCGCCCGGAATGGAAAGCGGAATCCAGACAACGCTGCATGGAGAACCGCGATGCGTTCATGGTCGGCCATCTCGGCTGGGGGCTGTTTGAACGCAGCTGGAACCTGCGCGGGTTTGAGAACATCCTCATGGATGCCGTGGCGGAGCCGGATTTTTTTGAAGAGATGCTCGACCGGCTGACGGGGCTCTATCTGGCCTTTGTGGAATACACCGCCGACCTGCCGGTGGACGGCATCCTGTTCGGCGACGACTGGGGCGACCAGCGCGGCGTCATCCTCGGACCTGAACGCTGGCGGCGGTTCCTAAAGCCACGCTGGGCGAAAATCTACGCCGCCGTGCACCGCCACGGCAAGATCGCGATGAGCCATTCCTGCGGGTCGGTGGCCGCCATCATCCCGGACCTGATCGAAATCGGGCTGGATGTGCTGGAAAGCGTGCAGCCGGAAGCCGCGGACATGAATCCGTACCAGCTGAAAAAACAATGGGGCGACAAGATCACCTTCTGGGGGTGCCTGGGCAGCCAGAGCACCATCCCCATGGGCACACCGGCACAGATTTCGGCTGAAGTATCCCGGTTGAAGCGCGAGATGGGCAAAGGCGGCGGGTTCATCCTTGCCCCGGCCAAGCCGCTGCAGCCGGAGACGCCGACGGCAAATGCCGTGGCAGTGGTCGAGGCCTTTACGTCTTAACGGCGCACGGGCGCGAAGAAGAAAAGCAGGTTGCATTTCGGGTGAAAACGGATGCGGCGATCTTGGGTGCTGGCATTATTCTCGCGGGTGGTGCGGATGCTTATCCAGCCCCACCCGCGACGCCGCGCCAGCATCCCAAGCTTACCACATCTTTTGCACCTAAAGGCACGAAATGCAACCTGCGATTCGCCTCGTTTTGTGCAGCACAAAACGATTCTTTGGACGTTCGCCGACTCCGGGCTGCGCCGCCTTATAACCATCCCGACATCAGGAGAGTCGGAATGGTTTTTCTACATGACATAACGCCATGGATTTTACATGGCTTATGCCTTCAATGGGTTTTGTTCAACAGAGGGTAATCGCTTATCCTGAATTCTGAGTACAGTCTCCTGTCTTCTCGCGTTGCTCCAGAAGATTCTTGTCGAGCGGGGCGGCAATGCATAAAGTATTTTGCATGCAACCACGACCCAACTGGAAAAACGACTGGCCGCAAACGCAGGACCATTTCGTCAAATGGTGGAACCGCCAGGGACCGCTGCTGAACATCACAGGGCTGCCGCCATTGGCGGCAGCATGCGACAGTTCGCCCGCCCCACCCCAACCCGCCACCATGGCCGGCCGCCATACGAATGCCGAATGGTTTGCATATCAACAGCGCGCCAGGCTCGCACGGCTGCCGTTCCCTGCCGACAACCTGCCGATCGCCCATGTGGACTACGGGTGCGTCCAACTGGCCGCCTGTTTCGGCGCCGAGCCCTCGTTTGAAGAAAACACGGTCTGGTATGAAGATATGATAGCCGACCCCGAATCCTGCCCGCCGCTGCTCCTGACCAAACAGGAACGCTGGTGGCAGACCTACAAGCGGATACTGCTCAAACTGGTCGAGGTGAGCCAAGGGGATTTTCTGGTCGGCATGCCCGCATTCGGCTCGAATATGGATGTGCTTGCCGAATTGCGCGGCACGCAGAATGTGCTGTACGATCTGATCGACCGGCCTGACTGGGTGAAAGGAAAGCTGGAAGAGATCAACAAGGCTTTCTTTGCCGCGTTTGACGATTATTACGAACACATCCGGCTGTATGACGGGAGCTCATGCTACACCTTCTTCCATTTATGGGGGCCGGGCAAGGTGTCGCAGGTGCAATGTGATTTTGCCGCCATGATCTCGCCGGAGATGTTTGCGGAGTTCGTTGTGCCGCCCCTGACCCGGCAATGCGCATGGCTGGACCACTCCCTGTTCCATCTGGACGGACCCAGCTGCATCTGCCACCTGGACCACCTGCTGGCGATCAAAGAACTGGACGCCGTGCAGTGGACGTCCGGCGCCGGACAACCGGCCTCCGGCGATCCTGTCTGGTACGGCCTGTATGACCGTATCCTGAAGGCGGGAAAATCCGTGCAGATCATTGACGCCAGCGTTTCACAGGCGCGCCGCATCTTCGACCGGTTCGGACCGGCAGGCGTCTGGGTGTTCGTGCAGGTGCAATCCGCGCAAGAAGCCGATGACATGATCCGGCTGGTTGACGACATGCGATAGCCGGCAGCATGCAGATGTGCGGCGAACACGCACAGATCGCAGCACCGGCACAGGCAAAAATCATTCCAAGAAAACCATTGTTTTCGCTGGTAACCCGCCGGAGAGTGCGCCAATATATCCGTTTATTTTTCCGAATAAAAGGTTCTGCGTATAACATAAGGAGCGGCAGGCGAATGAAACGAAACACACAAATCGCGCGGTCAACAGTATGGCTAATGGCAGTGGTTATGATGCTGGCAGGCTGCGGCAAGCCTCCTCAGCGCCCCGTGAAACCTCCGGTGGTTCCCCCGACGACCACGACCACGCAGCCGGTGGTGGCACCGCCTGTGGCGGTGCAACCCAAGGCATTGCCCGTATCGACCTACAAGGTGTCCCCGTCCACGGTTATGCCGCCGGACTATAAAGCGCCCACCGACAAGCATGTGGAGGTGTTCGGCAACTTTGACACTGCCGGCGTCATCGCCGATATCCCGGCCGGCATGACCGGCAGCCAAGTCTGGCAGATGCAGTGTTTCCTGAACGAGGATGGCGTCTGGAAGCCCATGCAGGACCTGGTGCATGTGCGCGACTATGCATGGTTTGCCACCAGCCTCTTCTGGCTCAAGCCCGACAGCCTGTATCAGGTCAAAGTGGTGGTAATCGACCGGCAGAACCGGATTCGTGCGACGTGGTACGGCGAGGGCCGCACACGCAAGGACCCGTCCATCCCGGCGACCGACAAAAACGTCTATGTGGCCACCACCGGCAATGACGCCAACCCCGGCACCAAGGAGCAGCCGTTCCGCACCATTGCGCATGCCATGGCCAATGCGGAGGCCGGCACGACCATCTGGGTCAACGGCGGCGTGTACTATGAAGGCAACCTGACGACCGAGCACAACGGGACACCCGGCCGGCCGATCGTGCTGCGCGCGGCACCCGGCCAGAATGTGATCATGGACGGATCTGATCCGTCGTTGACGGACAGTTCGGTGTGGACAAAGACGACCGACAGCCTCTATATGCACGCCTTCCCTTACGCCGCCACCACATGCGTGGTGCTGGAAGACCGGCATGCCGGCACACGGACCCGTCTGGTTCCCGTGCGCACGCTGGAAGAGCTCAAGCGGCGGGCGGTCAAAAAGCCGGCCAGAGACCGGCGTGACAGCACGCCCGACTTCACGCCGTTTGCCGAGTTGAATCTATCCGGCGGCACCTATTGCGACGGCACCAACATCTATCTGGCCACCCCCGGCCCGATTGAGAACTACAAGGTCCATGTCTCCATAAAGGCCAGGGGGCTTGACGTGGAGAACCGCCACGATATCATAATCGACGGGCTCACGTTCCGCTATAACGGCACGGTGGATTATCCGAACGCCGTGTTCCTCTACAGCACATCCGATGTCCTGATCCAGAACTGCCTCATTGATTTCTGCGATGCCGGCATCGGCGTCAAGAAAAACAGCGACCGGGTCACCATCCAGGATTGCCGCTTTGTGGATGTGACTGGCGATTTCCCCTTCGGCATCATCAAGATGGGCGGGCTGCTGGTTTCCTATGAGACCGGCGCCGTGATCGTGGACGGCAATTTTTCCGGCCGCGGGCTGGTTTTCCGCCGCAACAAAATCGAAGGCTACTTTGACGGCGTGCACCTGTGCCCCTGGATCCTCGACACGGCGCGCAGCAATGAAATCGACTTCTACCACAACTACATCGATGTCTGCCTGGACGATTTCATCGAAACGGACGGCTACGCGCGCAACGTGCGCATCTTTGAAAACTACATGAGCCGTTCGCTCTCCGGCATCTCGCTGGCAACGGCGCTGGATGGCCCGACGTTCATCGTGTACAACGTCATCGCCAACTGCGGCACGGTGCGCTCCGCCACGAAGGAAGGCAATGCCGGCTACCCGTTCAAGACCAATGGCGGACCCGAGACCGATGTGGGCTCGGGGCAGATTTTCTTCTACAACAACATCGCCTGGAGCTCGAATCCCAAGGGCGGCGCCATGCTGGTCAAGCATGCCAAATGGGAAAAGATCACATTGCGCAACAACATCTGGTGCGGGAATGTCATGGGCTTCGAGTGCTGGGAGAATCCGCCTTCGCCCATGGATTTCGATTATGACGACCTCTACGTGTCCGACACCAATGCGCCGCTGGCGCTGCTGGCGTATCATAGCCGGTACAACACGCTGGAGGATATCCAGAAAAGGCTGCGCTGGCTCAAGCACGGGCTCAGCACCGATCCGAAGCTGGCTGATCCCGGGCAGGGCAACTTCCACCTGGCGGACGGCAGCCCGTGCGTGGATGCCGGCAGCCCGGTGCAGGGCATTACGGATGGCCGCTTCCTGGGCAAGGCCCCGGATATGGGCGCGTACGAACTGCGCTGAGGTGTTTGCCGATTCGCCCGAGGGATGATCCGGCTGGTTGATGCCATGCGATGATTGGCACGTTTTTTAGTGGCGAGGACAGCGCCTAGCCGCGCGCAGTCACGGGGAATGCAGGGTGCATTTCGGGTGCAAACGGATGCGGCGATCTCGGGCGCTGGCATTGTTAGCGCGGGTGGTGCGGATGCTGATCCAGCCCCACCCGCGACGCCGCGCCATCATCCCAAGCTTACCGCATCTTTTTCACCTAAAGGCACGAAATGCAACCTGCGGTTCGCCTCCATGACGCGGCGTCATGGTCGAGCCTCCACCGGATTCTGTTCATCGGGGTAATCGCCTACATCCCCATTCTGAATTCTGACTCCTGACTTCTATTTCATTCTATTGCATTGTCCCAGAAGATTCTTGTCAATTACGGCGGCAGCGCATAGAGTATGCGCGGTTTGGAGGGGGAAGGCTGCTGCAGGACTATTTGCGGCTTATTTTCCGGCGGATTTGCCATAGCCAGAAACGCAGGCGCGCCAGCCATGACACGCCCGCCGGACGGCGGGGTTGCCGCCGGTGTTCTGTGCGCATATAGTCCCGATCCGCCAAGCCCATGTTTCCTCCAAAGATTGTGAATGATGATGACACAACCACAGACAACCTGCGATAAAAAAACACCGTGCCGCCGCGCGTTCATGGCCGGCTTGCTGATCGGGATTGCCGGGTGCGCCACCCTCCCCGCCAGCGGTGCGGATATCCCGCGGAAGATGCAGGATTCAGTGGTCAAGATCTTTGTCACCCAGCAGCGTGAAGACTATACCACCCCATGGCAGAGCGCCGGGCAGGCGCAAGGGTCGGGCAGCGGGTTCGTGATCGGCAAGCGCCGGATCCTGACCAATGCGCATGTGGTGTCCAACGCCCGCTTCATCCAGGTGCGCAAGCCCGGCGATTCGCGGCTCTATCCCGCGCGGGTGGCCGTGGCCGGCCATGACTGCGACCTGGCCATCGTCAGCGTGGACGACCCGCATTTCTTCGACACGCTGCCCGCCGTGGAATTCGCCAGGGAGATGCCGTCCATCGACGACGAGGTCATCGTGCTGGGCTATCCCATGGGCGGCGACTACCTGTCGGTGACGCGAGGCGTGGTCTCGCGTCTGGACTATGCGCTCTACACCCACAGCGGCGTGGACATGCATTTCGTGCTGCAGGTGGATGCCGCCATCAACCCGGGCAACAGCGGCGGCCCGGTGTTCTACCATAAGCGGGTGGTCGGGCTGGCGTTCCAGGGCATGATGATGGCGGACAACATCGGCTACGCCATCCCCCTGCCCGTCATCCAGCACTTCCTGGACGACATCAAAGATGACCGGTACAACGGCTATCCCGAAGTGGGCATCACCGAACTGGACAACCGCAACCCCGCGCTGCGCCGTCACCTGAACCTGCCCGCCGGGAGCTCCGGAGTGATTGTCTGCAACATCGACCCCTTCGGCAGCGCCCTGGGACACCTGCAACCCGGCGACCTGCTGATGGCCGTTGACGGCTATCCGATTTCCGAGGACGGCGCGATCCAGATGGACGGGCACACCATCAACTACTCTGAAATCGTGGAGCGCAAACAATGGGGCGAATCCGTGGTTTTCGACATCTGGCGCGGCGGCACCAACCAGACGGTCACCGTGCCCCTGCGCAACCCCGCGGACCCCTTCCTGTACCGCAGCCTCTATGACGCGCGGCCGCGATACCTGACGCTGGGCGGGCTGGTTTTCTCGCCGCTGAACCGCGAATACCTCCGCGCCATGGAGCGCAACCGGCGGACGGACGTCAACGCATCGCTCCTCTTCTACTATGCCGGCTTTGCGAAGCCCGACGGGTGGTACAAGGACCGGGACGAGTTTGTCGTGCTCATCCGCCGGCTGCCGCATGACATCAACACCTATGTGAACAGCTACCTGAACGGCGTGGTGGACACGGTCAACGGCATCCGCATCCGCAACCTGGCCCACCTGCGCACAACCCTGGACGCCGTGAAAGAGGATTTCTATGTCATCCGTTTCATCGGCCTGGATGAACCGCTGATCATGGAAAAAGCCGCGGTCGACCGCGCGGCGGGTGAAATCCTTTCCGCCTATGGCGTCGCCGAACCGGAATACCTTGGACCGGAGGCCCCTAAATGAAACATGCCCTGCTCTTCATCCTGGGATTGATGCTTGTCCAGTCCCTGCCGGCGGCCCCCGCCGATCTCAGCCTGGTCCAGATCGTGGTCACCTACCAGGAGGAAAACCCCGTTCTGCCCTGGCAGACGCAGTCACCGGCCCGGCGCACCGGCTACGGCGTGCTGGTGGCCTCCAACCAGATCCTGACCACGGAAAGCCTGATCCGCAACCACCGTCTGGTGCAAGTGCGGCAGGCGGGGCGCGGCGATTATGCCACCGCCATCGTGGAACTGGCGGACACGCAATTGAACCTCGCCAGCCTGCGCATGGTAAACGGCCATTCCATATCCACGCTGCGGCCGATATCACTGGCGTCCAAGTGCGCGGCCACCGGCGATGTGCAGATCCTCCAATTCGACGACACCAGCGAAATCCAGCGCGGCAAAGGCCAGCTGATGCAGGTCAGCATGGCGAACCTGCCGTCCGCGCCTTTCGCCACCCTGCTTTTCGATGTGCTGACCGACCTGAACATCAACGGCGAAGGCGCGCCGGTCGTCATCAATGAAAAACTGGCCGGCCTGATGACCTCCTATGTCAGCGCAAAAAGATCCGGGCAAATGCTGCCGGTGACAACCCTGCGGCGGTTCTTGAACGACATGTGCGCCCCGCCCTACAAGGGCACACCAATGGCCGGGATCGCCTGGAGCGAACTGGTCGACCCCGCCAAACGCGCGTTCTTGAAAGCCGCGCCCGGCCAGGGCGGCATCCTGATCCAAAGCTGCTGGCCCGGCATGGGCGGCAAAGAAGTCCTGCAACCGATGGATGTGATCCTGCAGCTGGACGGTATCCCGGTGGACAACATGGGGTTTTACAATGACCCCGAATTCGGACGCCTGAAATTCACCTATCTGGTCCAGCGCCGCACGCCCGGCGAAAAGATCAGCGCGCAAATCATCCGCAGCGGGACCCTCACCAATGTGCTGTTCCGCCTTGACCGCTTCAACGAATACAGCTCGCTCATCCCCGAGAACACCGCCGGGGAACCCGCGGACTATCTTGTGGAAGGCGGCCTGATCATCCGCGAACTGGACGGAAAATACCTTGCCGCCTATGGCAGCAACTGGGAAACGGAAACCGATCCGCGGTTCGCGTATGCCTATTACACCCGACGCATGAACCCCGAACAGCCGGGCGACCGGGTCGTGATCATCTCCGACGTCCTGCCGGACCGCTGCAATGCGGGCTACCAGGAACTCAAGCAGGAAATCATCACCGCCGTGAACGGGCAGCCCATCCGCAATATCAAGGATGTGTTCCGCATCATGGAAAAAGACGGACATATCCGCACCCTGCGGCTGCAGGGGTACGCCATCGACATCGCGCTCGATCCTGACGAGCTGCCGGCCGCCAACATGAGGATTGCCCAACGGTTCCGCATCCCGTCATTGCGCCGGATCCATACCGCGCAGGAGGAGCCTGCGCACAACCCGCCGAGGCAGCCATGACCAAAAAAAACGCGATCTACCTGGTGCAAGTCCTTGTCACCCTGACCCTCGCCACTTTCATCATCGCCAAAGCCGCGCCGCACATCCAACTGGCCCTGCCGCTGCAAACCTCGCCGCAGATGGATGCCATCTCCCGCAAAATGAAAGCGGTTTTCTGCCGGGAGCTCCTTCCTTTTGACGTGCATCTTGAAATGATCAAGCTTGATGAAATCGCCGCCGCCGCCGATGCTTTTTCACAGCGCATTTCAAACCTGCGAATGGAGTTATCCCCGTCATCGCAACCATCGCCCCAGGAACAAGCCACGCCCGCCATGCGCATCTCCACCACCAGCTGGGGCGTGCTGCGCAAGCACCATGTCAAGGTCTACCAGCGTGACGGCAAGTACCTCTGCCGGCTGGCCGCCGGCACCCTTGTGCCGGTCCAGGGAACCCTCAAGACCCAGTCGGGCGATTTCGCATGCTGCCCGTCCGTGCGCACCGGCGACGGCGAAACACTGGCCGATGTGCTGATCGGCCGGAACGACCTCGATATCTACTCCCAGCCGGTCGAACCTCCTGTCCGCGAGCTTTGCGTGCAGGCCGCCATCCTGGCGGCGGATATGATCAACCTGAAGGTATCCTACGAATCCGGCATCCGCACCGACAACCCTTTCGCCGCCGCCTACATCCAGTCGCGCGGCAAGTACCAGGATTACTTTGTCCACGCTGAAAACCTGCGGCTCAGGGCCGAGAACCCTGACATGCGCGCCACCTGCATGGACGAACTGCGGCAGATGAGGCCGGACGGCATGCGGCTGGAAAAGGAGCTGCGCCGCGCCAAGGAGCAGTATGAGACGTGGAACAACGCCAACCCCAGCAACCCCGGCAAAGCAGACCCGGTATTGGCCGAACTGGCCGAAAAGGAAACACAACTGGCAGCCCTGCACCGGCGTATCGCAAGCTCGCAGCACCTGATCCCATGAAACGGCCTTTTCAACCCGGTATTGAAATCCTCCTGCAGCACCACGGAAATTGGTTGCGCGGCCGCCGGATCGGACTGGTCAGCCACCCCGCCGCCGTCGATCAAAACGGCGCATCCCCGCTGCAACGGCTCATGGGTGACGCGTCTTTCGAAGTCAGCGCGCTTTTCGGCTTGGAGCACGGTTTTTTCGGCGTTGCGCCGGCCGGCCAGCAGCTCGCGGACAGCCGTCATCCCGTCTGGAACATCCCGGTTTTTTCGCTCTACGGTGAAACACGCCGGCCGACCCCGGAAATGATGGCGGCAGTGGATGTCATCCTTTTTGACATCCAGGACATCGGCACACGATGCTACACCTTTGTGTCATCGCTGTACTATCTGCTGCAGGCGGCGGAAAAACACGGCAAAACACTCATCGTGGCAGACCGCCCGGTTCCTTTGTCCCACCTTCCCGACGGCCCCGCCACCCGGAAGGAATTTGAAAGCTTTGTCGCGGCGCTGCCCCTGCCCATGATGTATGCCATGACACCCGCCGAAGCCGCCACCTGGATGGTGCGCCGCTTCAAGATGGATGTTGACCTGCGAATCGCACCCATGCAGGTTGCCGCCGAAAAAGAAGAGATCGGCACACCGCCCTGGATCCCGCCTTCGCCGGGAATCGCGTCGTGGGAGTCCGCAGCCGTCTATCCGGCCACGGTCTGCTTCGAGGCATTCGCAGAAATCGATTACGGCCGGCGCGCGGGGCTGCCATTCCAGCTCGTGGGCGCACCCTGGATGCGCGGGCGTGATGTGGCCGCCCGGCTGGCGGACGCACGGCTGCCGGGGATTTTTTTCCATCCGCATATCTATCCCCTGACCAACGACAGCGCAGCACCCCAACTGATTGAAGGCCTCCGCATGGTGGTCACCGACCCCCGCGTGTTCCGGCCCATCGCCGCCGGCGTGCACCTGCTTGCCGCCATGCAGGCGCTCTACGGACCCGGCCGTCTTTGGGATGCGCAAGGCGCACGTCCGGAATTTTTCGACAAGCTCCTCGGCACCGACACTGTGCGCAAGGCATTGCAGGCCGGCGAGGCGCCGGATGATATCTGCGCAAGCTGGAACGACGACCTGCGCGCATTTTCCCGTGAACGCCAGGACTGCCTGCTCTATAAACGACCGTGAAAACACCCCGCAAAGCATTCATCCTTGCCGCCGGGCTCGGCACGCGGCTGCGGCCACTGACCGACCACACGCCCAAGCCACTCCTGCCGCTCTGGAACATCCCCCTGGTTTTCCACACGCTGGCGCTGCTGAAAAAATGGGGCGTCCGTGAAGTGCTGGTCAACCTCCACCACGGCGCAGACGCGATTTTCAACACCCTGCGCACCCATGGGGCCGGGGGCATGCAAATGTCGTTTTCGTTTGAGCCCGAAATCCTCGGAACCGGCGGCGCAGTTCGCAGAGCGCAATGGTTTTTCGATGACGAACCCTTCTGGATGCTGAATGCCGACATCGCCATCGACCTCTCCCCGGCGCCTCTGATGAAGGATTTTCAGGCGCATCAGCCGCTCGCCACACTTTGGATGCATGCTGAAAACGGACCCCGCACCGTTGAGATGGCGCAGGACGGTTGCATCCGGAATTTCCGCAGCTCCACACCCAAAGCACCGGGGACATTCACTTTCTGCGGACTGCAGCTGCTGTCCCCTGCCATTTTTGAATACCTGCCCGACCGTGGATTCAGCACGATCATCGCCGCCTACGAAAAAGCCTTGCAGGCCGGCAAACTTGTGCGCGGCGTTGCCACGAAAAATGTGTTCTGGGCGGATGCCGGAACACCACAGGATTATCTCGACACACATGCCCGCGTGCTGGAGGCCTATTGCAAAGGTATCGCCGGGAGCCGCCTGATGTCGCCTCCGGCCTACCGCCGCATGGCCGCACTGGAAAAAAACGGTATCCATATCCAAGGGTTCGCCGCAGTAGCCGATCACGCCCGCATCGGCGCCGGCAGCCGTTTAAAGAACACCGTCATCTGGAATCAAGCCACGATACGGCCAAACAGCCAGATCGAAGATGCCATCATCGGCACCAGGGCCTGTGTGCAAAACCTGTCGCGCCAGATCGCATTATGCGCGGACCACATCACCGCGTCGGCCGTGCAAAAAGCCATCACCGCCATGGGTTGGCCATGCACAGGCACCACGGTGCTGCCCATGGCGCCCCGCGGTTCAGCGCGCCAGTTTTTCCGGCTCAGCCGCGCACAGAAAAGCGTCATCCTGGTCACCTACAGCATGGAGCGCCCCGAAAACGCGCGCTTTGCCGGACATGCCCGCTTCCTTGCCAGCCGCGGGATTGCCGCCCCCGCCATCCTGCATGACAACCCGGACGGGCATTGGACGATTATGGAGGACTTCGGGGACACCTCGTTGCTGGATCTTGTTCAAAAGGCCACCGGCAGGCAGGTGTATCATTATTACCACCGCGTGCTGCCGCTGGTTGTCCGGCTGCATCAATGCACACCCGCCATCCTGAAGCGTGCCAATATCAAGATGGAAGAACCGTTTTCACCGGCGCTTTACCAATGGGAACACAATCTGTTCGCCACGCATTTCCTGGGCGGCCTGCTGAAGTGGAACACGCGGCGCACCCGGCAGCTGCTGGATTCATGCCGGATGCTGCCGCCAAAGCTAGCCGGACAGCCCCCGGTGCTGGTGCACCGCGACCTGCAGTCCACCAATATATTGTTTTCCCGGCGCGGACTGGCGCTGATCGATTTCCAAGGCATGCGGCCCGGGCCGGCCGCCTACGACATGGCGTCATTGCTGTGCGATCCCTACGTCGCCATGGAAGAAAATGTCCAGCAGCAATTGCTCCGCCATTATGCAACGCTCGCCGGCACGCATGGAGATGAACTGCATGCCATATTCCCCTATGCCGCCGCGCAACGTTTGATCCAAGCCCTTGGCGCTTATGCACGATTGGGCGCACAGCCCGCCACACGCCGGTTCCTGCGCCATATCCCCGCGGGTCTGGATATGCTTTTACGCACGATCAAACCGGTTGCCGCATTGGGCAGCCTGTACAACGCCATGAACGGAGTGCGGGAGGAGTTTGAAAAAATGCCGTTTGTGGAATCCGTATTCCAGACGGATTCCTGAATATAAAATAGCGCATCCTGACTCGAATCACCCGCGGAAAACTGAAATTCAAATCCCCGATTTCAAAGCCGCGCTGGACTTGTATGCGGATTCCACCCATGCCATGATTTCATCGGCCACAGCGGCCTTGTCCATCAAAGGCAATTCACGGCTGAGGCCGTCCGGTGTGAACAGGATGACCTGATTGGTGTCCACTTCAAAACCCGCGTCAACACGGCTCACATCATTGGCCACGATCAAATCCAATTGTTTGGCCGCCAGTTTCCTCCGGGCCTCCTGATGAAGGTTTTCCGTTTCCGCGGCAAAGCCAACAAAAATTTTCCCGCCTTTGAGCGGCAGGATGGTCTGGAGAATATCCGGCGTCCGCACCAGATCAAGCGTTGACGAAGCGCCTGCCTTTTTCATTTTCTGCGGACTCACCACGGCAGGTTTCCAATCCGCCACCGCCGCCGCCATAATGAGCACATCGCAAACGGCCAATCCGGCCTCAACCGCATCCAGCATTTCACCGGCGGATTCAACGAAAACCCGCTCAACACCTTCCGGCACAGCAAGATGGACAGGACCTGAAACCAATTTTACCTGATGCCCACGTTGTCGGGCGGCTTGTGCAAGGGCATACCCCATTTTCCCGCTGGACCGGTTGCTGATGAACCGCACGGGATCAATCCGTTCCCGAGTGGGTCCTGCCGTGATTAAAATCCGCATCACACGCCCCTTTTTACTTTCAAAACTGCATCAAATCAGACTAAACTATATCAGAAGCTTGAGAACGGGCAAATGAAAATGTATCGCATTGAAGCTGAATAACTAAGCGAGGTTATAACCTATGCGCTTTATGGGAACAAAGAGGGCGGAAAACGGAAAAGAAAAAGCACCTCCCGGAAAAAGTGCTTTTATGAAAACGAAATCCTTTTCGCTTGGCATCATTGCCGTGTTGAGCCTGCTGTGCATTTCGTCCGCCCAAGCCGGTGTAATCATCAATGAGCTGATGTACCATCCGTGGGATTACTGGCCGCCCTCGCAATCCGCGCCGTTGACCAACCTGTGGGAATACATCGAGCTTTACAATACCAGCGCCACACAAACCGTTGATCTTTCCACTTACCGGCTGGACAACGGCGTGACCTTCGACTTCCCCGCAGGCACATTGCTTGGCCCCACCAATTACCTGGTGGTTTGCGCCGACACCAATGCATTCAAAGCCTTCTATCCCGGCGTCAACAACTTCATCGGCAATTATAGCGGCAGCCTGAACAACAGGGGCGAACGCGTGACGCTCGCACAGAATGTCAACGGCATCTGGGTCGATGTGGATACGATTAAATATCACAGCGGCGACGCATCCGGCGGGGACGGCCCTTCACTGGAACTGGTGAACCCCGGATTTGCGTCACTTGATGATGAGTATGGCGGCGACTGGCTGCCTTCCACCACCACCAACGGCAGCCCGGGCAAGATCAACACCGTGTACAACAGCAATCCCCCGCCCGTGGTTGGAGACGTCACGCATTTTCCCGTGCTGCCGCCGGCCAACTCCGCCATCACCATCAGCGCACGGGTCAAGGCGGTGTTTACCAATGCGCCAAACGTGGCCTTGGAATACCGCATCGACTCGCTGCCCCAGCAGACCAACTGGTTATCGCTGGCCATGCGTGATGACGGCCACGTTGGCGATGCAACGGCAAGCGACGGGGTCTATAGCGTGATGTTCCCGCCCTACGGCGCGACCGGCATGACCAACGGTGCGATTCTGGAGTTCCACATCAAAGCAACCGACCGGTTGGCCCGCACCTATCCCATCACCAACACCACCGGTGCCCCTCCGGGCCCATATTCCTACCTATGTTATTTCGGCACTGACCCATACTTCACCGGCGAGTATCCGACCTATCACATCGTGATGACGCGTGCGAACCGACAGACACTGGAAACACGAGGAGTCCAGAGCAATATCCCCCTTGACTGCACCATCATCACCTCTGACGGTCAGATTTTCTACAATGGCGGCACGCGCTACCGCGGCAGCAGCACCCGGACATCGGAAGGATCTCCCCCCTCCATGAGCTACCGCATCGAGTTTCCGGTGGGCACCAAACTCGATGGCCGGGACAGCTGGGATTTTAACCACACACTGGCGCAAACTTCTTATATCAGCATGACGCTTTTCGCACATACCGGATACAGCAACCATGCGTGCCAGGTTCAGCTGACACATATGTGGCTGAATGATTTCTTCCTCAGCCGCGGCGCATACTGCGACCAGAAGATCTATTGCCGGATCGAACCGTTCAGCCATGACTTCTATTCAAGCCGTTATGCAAATCCAGCCGGAAACTACTACGATGTACCCGGTGACGGGGTTAATGGTGACTTCAGCTATCCGCCGCTTACACCACAATATGTGGCGACAACCAACAACCCGCATACGATATGGGCGGATTTGACCAACGCCTGCTGGAAGCTGGCGCAACCCGTCACCAGCTACCCGACGGTGCTGCTCTCAAAAGGCACCAACGATTATGATTTCACCGTCAACATCCGGCAATGGGCGCGCCATTTTGCCATGCAGGCGGTGCTCGACAATGGCGAAGGCGGCATTGGTTCGCCCATACCCGGCAATCAATACGGCGATGAAGTGCGATGTTTCGGCGACCCATCCTCTTTCATGTTCGACATCTACCCGTGGGATGTCGGCTCAGTCCTGACGACCGCCGGCGGGCATGTCTGGGATTGGGAAAAGGTCATCGGCAATTGTCTCTATAACCCGCCGACCTCACCTTATTATCTTGGCGACGTGCTGGACATCATTGAAAACCAGATGTCGGACGCCAATATAGTGCCGTTCTTCAACAGCATGGGCAGCATCGCCACCAGCAAAAACAACTGGCTGAATACCATCCATAACCAGCGCGCCGCATTGCGCAGCAACATGAACACCAATCTGACGGTGACGCTGATCGGCGGGGTGCCGATGACGTTGCCGGTCACGGTAGTGACAACGCCCGCGGTCAATCTTTCGGGAATCGCACCACAAACCTATACGGCACGGGTCACCGTGAACGACCGGAACACCCTCTGGCAGAGCTGCCCTTCACGCAGCAGCCTGACTTCATGGAGCACCACCAATACGCTGACCTTGTCAAACCTGGTCAACACGGTGCGGGTTGCGACATGGTCATCCGAAACCAACCTGCTCCGGGACACCAACATCGTGGTGGTGGTCAAAAACCGGTCCGTCAACCGCAGCGGCGCCATTTCATCACCCACCCTGTGGGACGGCAGCGGCGGCGTCAACCAGGTGATCGGTGACGTGACCATTGCGACCGGCGGCACGCTGACGATCGCGTCGAACACTGTGATGCTGTTCAACCCCGGGACCCGCCTCAATGTCAACAGCGGCGGCACGCTGGTTCTGGCAGGCACACTCGACCAGCCGGTCTATTTCCTGTCCAGCACAGGCTCCTGGACCGTCGCCGCCAGCGGCACCAATGCACTGGTCAACGGCAGCGGGCTGATGGCGCTCGGCGGCCGGTTTGACATCAGCAACGGCGCCCAGCTGCAGCTCACGAACTGCACCCTGTCACAGTACGGACTGCCGGACGGCATCCTTGCGGCCAACCAAGCAGCCATCACCCTGACCCGCTGCGTCATCGCGGATTACGTGGCCACGTATTTCAACGGTTCGCAACTGCTGGCAACGCAGTCGCTCTTCAAGAACATCGGCACGGCCGGCCTGATCCTGACCAACACCACGGCCACCCTGACGCACGACACCTTGCGCCAGTCGACCGCCACGCCTGTTTCAGGCGTGTATGCCGGCATCAGCAACACCGTGAGCATCAATGGCTGCATGATCCGTGATTTCAGCGGATCCGGCGTGGAGGCCGGCGACCTCAACAACCATGCCGATATCAGCGACACCCTGATTTTCGGGTGCGGCAATGCCATCAGCGCCATCAACGGCACCACCATCACCAACCGCCACCTGACCCTCGCCAGCAACACGGTCGCCATCGCCGGCAGCGCCGCCACGGTGGTCGACAGCCTGCTGTGGGGCAATCAGACGGTGTTTTCCAACGGTCCGAGCGCCACCGGATACTGCGACATCGAGCAGTCCGGCCCCGCCGTTTATCCCGGGCTCGGCAACATGAACCGCCAGCCCTTCTTCCGCGATCCGACGCAATCCGACTACCGGCTTTTGACCAATTCGCCCTGTATCGGCATGTCATCGGGCGGCGGCACCATCGGGTGCAGCTTCCCGGCCGGCGCCACCCCCAACGATCCGACCGGATTTGCGGTGACCAACACGGATGACTTCCATATCTCATTCGCCTGGCAGGACAACAGCACCGATGAGGAGACTTTTGAAATCCAGTATTCAGCCGACCAGACCATCTGGCAGACGCTCGTCAGCGTGCCGTCCAACACCACGGCATACACCCACACATTCGCCACCCTGCGGCCGTCCCTGTATTACCGCATCCGTGCGGTGCACCGCCGCGGTGAGTCGTTTTTCACCACGGCGGCATATGGTCCCACGACCATTGACGATCTGCAGGCAAACCTGCGCATCACGGAAATCATGTATAATCCGCCGGGAGCCGGCGACCTGAGCGAGTTCATTGAATTCAAGAATGTGGGCGATCACACGTTGAACCTCGGCGGCCTGTACATGGACCACAACCGGTTCACTTTCCCGGGCGGCACCTTCCTGGGGCTGAACGCTTTCTTTGTGCTGGCCAAGAGCCCGGCGGGGTTCACCAATGCCTATCCGGGAGTCACCTACAACGGGGTCTATCTCAACAGCACATCGGAACTGGACAACGCAGGGCAGGAAATCTGGCTGCGCAGCACCAACAGCGACACAAAGGTCATCAGCGTGACCTATGATGACAAAGAGCCCTGGCCCACCGCCGCGGACGGCAACGGCGCGTCCCTGGTGCTGGTCAATGAAAAGGACCCGGAACCCTATGACGTATCCCGCTGGCGCGCCAGCACACGCTTAGGTGGATCACCGGGAGCCAATGATCCGGCCCCCAGCGATGACGGCGTAATCATCAACGAAGTCATGAGCTATGATGTGTCAGGCACCAATGACTGGATCGAGCTCTACAACCCGACCGCCAGTCCGGTTGACCTCAGCTATTGGTTCCTGAGCGACAACCTCAGCTACACCAATGTGCGGATTGCCAGCGGCACCGTGATCCAGCCCGGCGCATACCTGGTGCTGACGGAAGCGCTGCATTTCGGCACCAATGCCGTGCCGGGCGGATTCGGGCTGAGCCGCACCGGCGACGCCGTCTACCTCTCCGAAGCAGATATCTTCGGCATGATGAGCGGCTACCACGCCTCCGCCGCTTTCGGCGCGGCCGAACAAGGGATTTCATTCGGGCGCCACACGCGCAGCGACGGCACGGTTGATTTCACGGCCATGAGCACCTCCACCCCCGGCGCAACGAACGCCTATCCGCGGGTGGGGCCGCTTGTCATCAGCGAGCTCCATTGCCGCCCGGCCAGCGGCAAACCGGAATTTGTCGAACTGGTCAACATCTCCGGCACGGCGGTTCCGCTGTTCCAAGGCGGACTGGGCTGGCGGCTGGGTGACGGCGTCGACTTCGATTTCCCAAGCAACGCAATTGTGCCCCCTTATGGCTATGTGGTGGTGTCCGATGAAGACCCGGAAACCTACCGCACGCGCATGGCGATGGCCACCACCAACATCCTGGTGTTCGGCCCCTACAACGGCCAACTCAACAACGAAGGGGAAACCATCACACTTTACAGGCCGGGCGCACCCACCTTGACCCAGATCCCATGGATTGCCGTGGATCGTGTTGTGTACGGGAGCGACGTCCCATGGCCAGTTGCGACGAACCATCCGAACATGTCGCTTGAGAAGCAGAGCCTGGGGCTTTACGGCAATGATCCGGCGTGCTGGCGTGCCGTCAGCCCCGGCGGAACGCCCGGTGAAGCCAATAACACCGCAGGGTTGCCCATCATCCATTTTGACGACGCCACCAATTCGGCACTGGAAGCCGATGCCATATATCAGGCGCCCGTCACCTGCCTGCCGGCGCAATCCGGCACCCTCACTGCCACCTATACCGTGGGCGGCACGGCCATACCGGGCATCGATCATGCGGTTTCCAACGGCGCCACGATTTTCTGGCCGAACGAAACCCTCCGAACCATTCCGGTTGAAATCAAAGACGATAACGAGGTGGAGCCGGACGAAACGATCATCATCGCCCTGGCGGAAACATCCACCGTTTTCCGGGTGACGTATCCCAAGACATTTACATTCACCATCCGGGATACGGACACCAACAGCATGCCGGCGCCTGCGATTTTCCCGAACGACATGGGATTTTACAACTCCATGGCCATCAGTATGTCGCCATCGGTATCGAACAGCACGATCCGCTATACGATCGACGGTTCGCTGCCCGGGTTGTCCTCCCCTGTCTACACCTCGCCCGTCATCATCACATCCAGCACGCGAATGATCGCCCGCACTTTCCTGGGCGAAAACGCCGGCGGATACACGAACCGCCTATATCTGCAGAAAACCCCCAAAGATCCGCCCGGCCCCGGCATTATCGAGCAATCCATCCAGGAGTGGAGCGACGATGCGCAGGAATGGAACCGCGGTATTTACCTGACCAACACGGTTATATCGCTCGGTGCGTCCCTCGGGACTTGCGGCTTCCGGTTCCAGAATGTCATGCTCGCGCGCTACACCACGGTGACAAACGCCTACATCCAGTTCACCGCATCCACCGACACGTACAACACCGTCAACATGATGATCCTGGGTGAAAAATCGGGCAACGCGGCGGCGTTCACCAATGCCACCAGATTCAGCGTCCGGCCCAAGACAACCGCCACGGTTGCCTGGACTCCCGCCAACTGGCCGAACATCTATGAGAGCGGCGTCAACCAGCGCACCCCGAATATCGCGCCCATCATCCAGGAGGTCATTGCACAGACCAACTGGCAGAGCGGCAACGCGCTCGCGATTTTCATCCGGACCAACGGCCTGATGAATGCCCGCAGCGCGTACACATCCGATGGCGATCTTTCCTTTGCGCCGGTCCTGCACGTTGAGTATGACACCACGACCGTTGCCATGGTCTCGCTGGCCGTCAGCACTCCATTCGGCGCAGCCATGCCGCCGGCAGGGACCAACCTGTACCCGCTGAGCACGGTGGTGACAAGCACGATCACCGGATCACCGGTATCCGCCGGGGTGGGCACACAATATGTGGCCTTCGGCTGGAGTGGCGGCGGCAGCGTGCCGGGCACAGGCACCAACCTGACCACCGGCCCGATCAGCCTCAGCACCAATTCGACGATTGCATGGCTGTGGGCAACCAACACCTGGCTTGCGCTTGATACGGCCGGTAACGGCACCATCAACCAGCCCGACACATGGGTGCCCTTCGGATCCAATATCACCTTCAGCGCCATCCCGGACGAAAACAACAGTTTCGCCGGATGGAGCGGCGATGTTCCACCTGCAGATACCAACGACAACCCGCTCACGGTGACCATGGACCAGAGACGGGGAATCACCGCAAATTTTGCGGCCATCATCAATACAAACGAGGTTGCACTGGACGTCAGCACCCCTTACGGCACCTCCGCACCGCCAGCAGGCGTGCACATGTACATGCCGGACACGGTGGTGACAAGCACGATCACCGGATCACCGGTCTTTGACGGGGTCGGCACACAATATGTGGCCATCGGCTGGAGCGGCAGCGGCAGTATGCCCGGCACAGGCACCAACTTGACCACCGGCCCGGTCAGCCTCAGCACCAACTCGACGATTGCCTGGCGATGGACCACCAACACATGGCTGTCACTTGCCACGGCCGGGAAAGGAACCATCAACCAGACCAACACATGGGTGGCCTTCGGTTCCAACATCACCTTCAGCGCCATCCCGGACGCATATCAGGTGTTCGACAGCTGGAGCGGTGACATCGCCCCCACGCAAGCCAACAACAATCCGCTCACGGTCACCATGAACCGGACCCGCGCCATCGCCGCGCAGTTCTCGCGCATGCTGACCACCAACGGCACGCCCGTGGAATGGCTGGCGCTCGTATATGGCACGTCCAACACCAACTGGGACCAGATTGACAACAGCGACGACGACATGGACGGACTCAAAGTCTGGCAGGAATACATTGCCGGAACCGATCCGAAAGTCAAAGAGTCGGTCCTGAAATTCTCACATGAATCCCATGTATCCAGCCAGGGCTTCTGGATGGTGTGGGCCAGCGTGACCGGCCGGGTATATGCCATCCACCGCTCCAACAACATAATGGACGTATGGCCGTCCGCCATGGCCACCGGCCTCTGGGCCGAACTGGACGGCACAAATGAATACACCGACACCAACGCCATCACCGGACCGGCATTCTACCGGCTGAATGTGGAATATCCAAATCAACCCTAACTGAACGGCTACATGTCGCCATCATCGCTGCATATCACCACCCTGCCGCTGGGTCCGTTTGAAACCAACTGCTACATTGTCCAATCGACGGCTGATTCCCGCGTGCTGGTCATCGATCCGGCGGCAGATGCCGGCCAAATCCTCGACGTATTGAAAAAAGCCGGACAGGTGGTGGATGCCTATGTGCTGACGCATGGACATATTGACCACTTTTCCGCACTGGAGGCCTTGCTGCAAAGGTTTCCCGCCCCGGTGGCCATGCACGCTGCGGACGCCCGTTGGGCTTTTTCGCCCCGCAATGCGATCCCGCCCTTTTTCGATGCGCCGTCCAGTCATATGGCAACCCGGCCATTGCCGCCGGACGGCCAATGGTGGCCGGACCCGCATTTCCGGTTTTCCATCATGGAGACCCCCGGGCATACCCCGGGCTCGGTCTGCCTCTACTTCCCCGAATCACAGGCTCTTTTTGCCGGCGACACGCTTTTTGCCGGCGCCATTGGGCGGACGGATTTTCCAGGCGGTGATGACCGCGCAATGAACCGTTCCTTGAAACGCATTTTCACCCTGCCGCCCGGAACGGCCGTATATCCCGGCCATGGCCCAGCAACAAGGCTTGATCAGGAAGCGGCAACCAATTATTATGTCCGCCAAGTGATCCAAAACAATACAAGCGGGAACACCCGCAGGCCCGGGGAGTAAACACCATGCCGGATACGCTGTTCAAAATCGGAGCGCCGGATTTCGACACCACCACGGTCGTGGCCGAAGTCCGTGCCCGCGTGGAAGCCAACCGCAAAAGCGGTCTCTACCAGGACCCCCGGGTCGCCAGGGCGGAAATGGCTAATTTCGCCAACATCAAAAACGAAGACGATCTGCTCGCCTTTTACTTTGAATGCATGCGCGACAGCGTTTTCGTGGACATCAATGATTTCGAGATTTCAGAGCGGCGCGCTTACTTCAGCCGTTTGCTGATCACCTTCAAGCGTGTCATCTGGAAGCTGTTGAAGTTCTACACCTACCGCCTGTGGACCCAGCAGAACCAAATCAACGGACTGCTGATGGCAATCCTGGAAACATCCGAATCGCGCCATCGGAGCACCATCCAAAAACTAGAAGCCCGCATTGCCGAGCTTGAAAAAACAAGCGCCAGCAACCGGGCCCACTCATCGTCCTAGAACTCAGCCATTCCGAGCCGTCTGGGCACGGATGGCCTGGCACAGCTTCTGCAATTCCTCCAGCGTGGCCTCTATCTTCACCACGCTGTCGGTGATATCCTTGAAACGGCCGGCGTCGCCCGTGCGCGCACGGAATTCGTTCTCGCGCTCCTGCTGCAATGATTTGATCCGCTCTTCGGCCGTTGTCAATGCGCGGCGCAGGTGCAGGATCTGCAGCTCCTGGTCTTTCTCATCCGTGTCGAAATCCGTGACCTCCATGCCTTCCGGAATGGGGACAATCACGTCCTTATGGCAATCCGTGCACTGGATGGTCAGACCCGCCCCATGGTAATCAATTGCCAGGCTTTTGCCGCAATGCGGGCAATCAAACACGAGATCGGTGGCTTTGATGTCCGCGATCCGATTTGTTTCTGCGCTCATGGGGCCTCCTTTCAAAAAGGTGTGCCCGACTCTTACGCCTTGGTCACCTTGCCATGCTTGATACAGGCTGCGCAAACTGTTTTGCGCGCCGGTCCTTTATCCGTCTTCACGCGGACCTTGTGCAGGTTCGCACGGAACTCGCGGGTGGTGACAGCCGTCGTATGCATGCCAATGCCGCCCTTTTTCTTCGCCATGCCGTGACGAACAATTTTAGCACCCACCGAGGTGCCTTTTCCGCACACTTCACATATTCTAGCCATTTCTGCTCCTCCAAAATGCCATGACTATATCGCAGCTCCAGGCCTGCTGGCAAGGAGATTTATCAATTAATCGGGAATACTGCCGAAATCTCGTTGACCATGACCGCTTTTATCTGTTAATTTTAAAACTTCTGTTTTTGAAGAAAAATGACAACCGCAGCAACTTGTGAACTTATAGAAAGGACAAACCCATGATCGTTGCAACCACATCCCTTTTCAAACAGGCCTATGGCAAATTCGCCGTTGGCGCCTACAACATCAACAACCTCGAACAGTGCATGGGCCTGTTCAAAGGCAACATGGACAGCAAGGCCCCCTTCATCATCCAGCTCTCCAAAGGCGCGCGTTCCTACACCCACAAGCGCATGCTGGAGACCATGATGACCACGGCGGACGAGATCTTCCCGGACTCGGTCTTCGCCGTGCATCTGGACCACGGCGATGAAGCCACCTGCATGGATTGCATCAAGAGCGGCATCTACAGCTCCGTCATGATCGATGCCTCACATGAGCCGCTGGCCAAGAATATCGAAATCACCAAGCGCATCGTGGACACGGCCCATGCCAGGGGCATTTCCGTGGAAGCCGAACTGGGGCTGCTGAAGGGCGTGGAGGAGGAGGTTTCAGCGGACGAACATGTTTTCACAGAGCCGGACGAAGCGGTGCAGTTCGTCAAGCAAAGCGGGTGCGACAGCCTGGCATGTGCCATCGGCACCAGCCATGGCGCGTATAAATTCAAAGGCGCCCAGAAACTCCGTTTTGACATCCTCGAGGAAATCCAGAAGCGCATGCCCGGCTTCCCTCTGGTGATGCACGGCTCCAGCTCGGTTCCGGAAGATGAAGTCCGCCGCATCAATTATTTCGGCGGCAAGCTGGGCGGTGCAAAGGGCGTGGACGAAAATTCATTCGCCGGCGCGGCCAAACTGGGTGTGACCAAGATCAATATTGACACCGACGGACGCCTGGTCTGGACCCGCGTGCATCGCGAATACTTCGCGCTCTATCCTGAAAACTTCGACCTGCGACCGGTCGGCAAGGTGTTCATGGCGGAATATGCAAAGTTCATCGCCGCCAAGAACAAGAAACTCGGCAGCGCAGGCCAGCTGGATGCAGTACGCACCGTCCTGAAGGCCGCGAAATAACTCATTCCACTTTACAACAAGAAATACAAGGAGCTTGCATATCATGGCTGACAATTCAAAAATGATCATGGTGGATGCCAACGAAGCCGTTGGCATTGTCGCGCATGCGACCAACGAAATTTGCGCCATCTATCCCATCACGCCCTCATCGCCCATGGGCGAAAAAGCGGATATACTTTCCGCGGCGGGCAAAAAAAACATCTGGGGCACCGTCCCCACCGTGGTGGAGTTGCAATCCGAAGGTGGTGCGGCCGGCGCACTCCACGGTGCGCTCACCTCCGGCGCGCTGACCACCACTTTCACCGCGTCGCAGGGGCTGTTGCTGATGATCCCGAACATGTACAAGATCGCCGGCGAGCTGATGGCGACGGTCTTCCACGTTTCCGCCCGTTCGCTGGCCTGCCAAGGGCTTTCGATTTTCGGCGATCATTCCGATGTCATGGCCGTGCGCCAGACCGGCTTCGCGATGCTGTCGTCCAACAGCGTTCAGGAAGCGATGGATATGGCGCTGATCGCTCAGGCGGCCACCTTGAAAAGCCGCATCCCGTTTGTGCACTTCTTTGATGGATTCCGCACCTCACATGAAGTGCAGAAAATCGAAGCGGTGACGGAAGAGATCATGCGCAACATGATGGATGACGGGCTCATCAAGGCACACCGCGAGCGCGGTTTGACGCCGGACAACCCCCGCATCCGCGGAACCGCGCAAAATCCGGATGTGTACTTCCAGGGACGCGAGACGGTCAACCGCTACTACACGGACACCCCCGCGACCGTGCAGGCGGAAATGGATAAATTCGCCAAACTGACCGGCCGCCAGTACAAGCTGTTTGACTATGTTGGCGCCAAAGACGCGGAACACATCGTCATCGCGATGGGTTCCGGCGCGGAAACCATCCATGAAACCGTGGAATATCTGGTTTCAAAAGGCCAGAAGATCGGGATCCTGAAGGTCCGGCTTTACCGTCCGTTTGATATCAAGGCGTTTATCGCCACCCTGCCGGCTTCCATCAAGGTCATCACGGTGCTGGACCGGACCAAGGAACCCGGCTCCATCGGCGAACCCATGTATCAGGACGTGCGGACTGCCATCGGCGAAGCCCAATCCGAGGGCTGGTGCCCATTCAAAGGTTATCCGGCAGTGCTCGGCGGCCGTTACGGCCTAGGGTCAAAAGAATTCACACCCGCCATGGTCAAGGCGGTTTTCGACAATATGGATGGCGCGAAGAAAAACCACTTCACGATCGGCATCGAGGATGATGTCACCATGACAAGCCTGAGCTACGATCCGAACTTCCACGTAGACTCGACCGGCCGGGTCGAATGCATGTTCTACGGGCTGGGCTCAGACGGCACCGTGGGCGCCAACAAGAATTCAATCAAGATCATCGGTGAAGACACCCCGAATTATGCACAGGGGTACTTTGTGTACGATTCAAAGAAAGCGGGCACCATCACTGTGTCCCATCTGCGTTTCGGCCCCTCGCTGATCCGCAGCCCCTACCTGTGCACGAAGGCTGACTTCGTGGCCTGTCATAACTTCTCGTTTGTCGAGAAATACGACATGCTGGCCAATGCCAAGGACGGCGCGGTGTTCCTGCTGTCCAGCCCGTACAATGCGCAGGAAGTCTGGTCACACCTGCCGGATGAAATGGCGGCCCAGATCATCAACAAAAAAATTCGCTTTTTTGTGATTGATGCAAACGCACTGGCGCACAAGCTGGACCTGGGCGCGCGCATCAACACGATCATGCAGACTTGCTTCTTCAAAATCTCCGGCGTGCTGGCGCCCGACCAGGCCATCGACGCTTTGAAAAAGGCGATCAAAAAGTCCTATGGTAAAAAAGGCGAGGATGTGGTCAAGAAGAACTGGGAGGCCGTGGATTCCTCGGTAGCGGCATTGCAGGAAGTCAAGTATCCCGCCAAACCAGCCGGCCTGAAGCAGATGCCGGCGGCGGTGCCTGCCCGCGCGCCGGAATTCGTGAAATCCGTTTCCGCCGCGCTGCTGCAGCAGAAGGGCGACATGCTGCCGGTCAGCAAAATTCCGAACGACGGCACATGGCCGACCGCCACAACGCAATATGAAAAGCGTAACATCGCCGTGGAAATCCCCTACTGGAAGCCGAACGTTTGCATCCAGTGCGCGCGCTGCTCACTGGTGTGCCCGCATGCGGCCATCCGCGTAAAGGCCTACGATGCCAAATGCCTCGAAGGGTCACCTTCGACATTCAAATCCGTCAACGCCACCGGCAAAGAACTGGCGGGGATGAAATTCACAGTGCAGGTCGCGCCGGAAGACTGCACCGGCTGCGGCATGTGCGTCATGTTCTGTCCGGCCAAGGAAAAGGACCCCGCCACCAAGGCGGAGACCGGCAGCAAAGCCATCAACATGGGACCGCAGATCGAAGTGCGTGAACACGAGGCGGAGAACTTCGAGTTCTTCCTGAATCTGCCGGAAACACCGGAAGACAAGATCAACCGCGCAACGGTGAAAGGCAGCCAATTATGCCGGCCGCTGTTTGAGTTCTCGGGCGCCTGCGCGGGCTGCGGCGAAACGCAATATGTGAAGCTGCTCACCCAACTGGTGGGTGACCGGCTGATGATCGCCAACGCGACGGGCTGCTCCTCCATCTACGGCGCAAACCTGCCCACCACGCCCTACTGTACGCGCGCCGATGGCCGCGGCCCGAGCTGGTCAAACTCGCTGTTCGAAGACAACGCCGAGTTTGGTTACGGCATGCGGCTGGCGGTTGACAAGTTCAAGACCGCGGCATTGGAACTGGTGGATGAGGTCATGGCCAGCAGCCAAACCGACGCCACCTGCAAACAGGTGCTGACGGACATCAAGGCGAATCCTCAAATCAACCAGGCGGAAATTGAAAAGCAACGCGGCTCGGTAGCGGAACTGAAAAAGATCCTCAGCCCGGTCAACTGCCCGGCTTGCAAGCGGCTGGTTGAACTGGCCGACTACCTGGTGCGCAAATCTGTATGGGTCGTCGGCGGTGATGGCTGGGCCTATGACATCGGATACGGCGGTCTTGATCACGTCCTGGCTTCGGGACAAAATGTCAAGGTGCTGGTTTTGGACACCGAAGTCTATTCCAATACCGGCGGACAGGCATCCAAATCCACCCCCATGGGCGCCGTCGCACAGTTTGCCGCAGGCGGCAAAGCGATGAACAAGAAAGATCTGGCCATGATCAGCATGACCTACGGCAACATCTATGTCGCCACGGTCGCGCTCGGCGCGGATCCTGCACAAACGGTCAAAGCATTTGTTGAAGCCGAGGCCTATAACGGACCGGCGATCATCATCGCTTACAGCCACTGCATCAGCCATGGCATCAATATGACCAACGGATTGAACAACCAGAAGGAGGCGGTCACCTCGGGCCACTTCCCGCTATACCGGTACAACCCCATGCTGGCGAAGGACGGCAAGAATCCGCTGGTTATTGACAGCAAGACACCAATCATGAAGTTCAGCGAATCAGCCATGAAGGAAAATCGTTTCCGTGTGCTGAAGCAGATGAATCCGGCGCATGCGGCCGAGTTGATGGCGGTGGCGGACAAACAGTTTGCCGCCAAATACGACCTGCTGACCAAAATGGCCGCACTTGAAACCTTAAAACAGCCCAGCGTGTAAAGCTGGATTTCGCAATCAAATACACGCCGGATTCCCGCCTGGGAATCCGGCGTGTTCTTTTAATCCCACCGCATCACAACAAAATAAACAACGAACCACCATTGCCAAACAACGGACATTTCGTAATACTTCCACGGGAAAGATTGCAGGCAGCCCCGCAACAGGAGGCAATGTCATGACGACTACAGCAACATCAGCAAATTGCCTGGTCTGCGCCATGAAAAAGGCGCCCTCACTTCCTGTCGCCGCGCCGCACATGAAAAACCATGCTGATCTGAAATGTTCAATCCATGATGTGTTGTCCACGCCGGGACACAACACAATCCATGCAAAATCAAAAAAACGAGGGGACCCAGCATGTGATCACGTTGATCGCGCCATCCCCCGCCCGGCGGCAAGGCATAATTCCCCATGAGCACAGACATCCAGGCATTACTCGAACAAATCCAAAAAGAAGGCGTTGAAAAAGCGCAGGCGGAAGCAAAAACCATCATCCAGAATGCACAGGTAAAAGCGCGTGCCATTCTTGACGAAGCGGAAAAGAAAGCGGCTGATTTACGTGAAAAAAATGATCGCGAATCCAAGGCGCTTGCGGAACGCAGCCGCAAATCCATTGAACAGGCCGCGCGCGATATCGTCATCTACATCCGGGAAACCGTCCAGAAGATGATGTCCGACCTTGTGCGCAAGGAAATAACCGGCGTGCTCTCATCCGCCGATGTCCAGGATCTGCTTGTCAGCGCCATACGAAATTATGCCGCGAGCGCTTCGGCGACTTCTGGAATTGAAGTCTGGGTGAATCCGGAACAGAAAAAAAAGCTTTTTGACTATTTCCTTTCGCAACTGCAGAAGGAACTGAAGGTGGGCGTCACCATAAAAGGGACGGACACAATCGTCAGCGGCTTCCGCGTGGCCGTCACCGCCGCAGGTGTCCAACATGATTTTTCGGACACTGCAATCGCCCAGTCACTCTGTCAGATCCTGCGCCCGCAACTGGCGGAAATCGTCCGAACCGCCCTGGTGGAAAATCAAACTGCCCGGTAAGCCATGCAAAACAACTATTACTATTTTGCAGCCACCTTCCCTGCATTATCCATGGATACAGCCCCGGAGTGGACGCTGGACCAGTTTGCCATGCGCTGCCGCGACCATCTTGCCCCGGATGACCTTCTGGCGCTGGATGAGTTCTTGAATGAATCCACATCCCCCCGCCATCCGTTCCTTCAATCCTGGCAGGTGGCGGAAACCTGTCTGAGAAATGCGATCGTCAAAGCGCGTGCGGAACGGTTGCGGTCAAATCCTGCGCAATACGCGCAACCCCAGCAAGGCATCGATTTACAGATGGCGGAAGTGGTGGCCGATGCATTCGACCACCCTTCCCCGCTCGAACGCGAATTGATTTTAAACCGCTATCGATGGCAGAAGGCGGATGAACTGGCGGGATACAACACATTTTCAATCAGCGCAGTCCTGGCCTATGCCATAAAACTCCGGCTTGCCGAACAATGGTCAAAAATGAGCGAAGCGGAAGGGTCCAAAAAAATAAAAGAATTAGTGGAACAGGCTGTTTCCAAATCCCTTTTCAACGATAAGGAATTCAGAACCGTATGACAAAAGGAAAAATAATCGGCATCAACGGCAACATGATTACGGTCCGGGTGGATGGGGCTGTCGGTCAGAACGAAGTCGGGTACGCCTGTATCGGCACAACCCGGCTTATGAGCGAGGTTGTACGGATCCGCAGCGCTTCCGTGGATATGCAGGTTTTTGAAGACACCACGGATATCGGCATCGGGGATATCGTCGAATTCACCGGGCATCTGCTCTCGGTCGAATTGGGACCTGGCCTGTTGTCACAGATATTTGACGGCCTGCAAAATCCCTTGCCGAAGCTCGCTGCACAATGTGGTTATTTCCTGCAAAGAGGCACTTATCTGGAAGCCATTCCCCGTGATGTGAAATGGAAATTCACGCCCAAAGCGCCCGTCGGCCAAACCGTCACAGCCGGCGAAGCTTTAGGAACAGTCCCGGAAGGTATTTTTGACCACATCATCATGGTCCCCTTCAACTTGGAAAATGCGCATACGGTTGAATGGATCGCGCCGGCGGCGGAATATACCGTGGATGCTCCCATCGCGCGTTTACGTAATGCCGAGGGACGAACCATTGAAGTCACCATGCTCCAGAAATGGCCTGTGAAAGTGCCGATTCAGGCCTATCTTGAACGCTTGCGACCCTCAGAACCCATGACCACGAAGGTCCGGATTGTGGACACGTTTTTCCCCATCGCGCGGGGCGGGACCTATTGCATCCCGGGACCTTTCGGCGCGGGCAAGACCGTATTGCAGCAGATCACAAGCCGGAATGCCGATGTGGACATTGTGGTCATTGCCGCCTGCGGCGAACGCGCCGGCGAAGTAGTGGAAACACTCCGTGAATTCCCGGAGCTGACGGATCCACGCACGGGCAAAAGCCTGATGGCCCGTACTGTTATCATCTGCAACACCAGTTCGATGCCGGTGGCGGCCCGCGAAGCCTCCGTATACACCGCGGCAACGATTGCCACCTATTACCGCCAGATGGGCTTGAATGTGCTCCTGCTGGCCGACTCGACCTCCCGATGGGCACAAGCGTTGCGTGAAGCCTCAGGACGGCTGGAGGAGATACCGGGCGAAGAAGCCTTCCCCGCTTATCTTGAGTCCGTGATTGCGGCGTTTTATGAACGCGGCGGCGTAGTTCGCCTGAAAGATGGACGCACCGGCTCGCTCACCATCGGCGGCACCGTGAGCCCGGCCGGCGGCAACTTTGACGAACCCGTGACGCAATCAACCTTGAAAGTCGTCGGCGCATTCCATGGGCTGTCACGCACGCGCTCGGATGCCCGCCGCTACCCCGCCATCGACCCGCTGGACAGCTGGAGCAAGTACGCCGGAGTGGTCACGGTAACGGAGGTCCTCAAGGCCCAGCATATCCTCCGCAGCGGGTCCGAGGTCGAGCAGATGATGAAAGTGGTGGGCGAAGAGGGCACATCCATCGACGATTTCATCATCTATCTGAAAGCGGAATATCTGGATAACGTCTATCTGCAGCAGAACGCCTACGACCCCGTGGACGCCGCCACCTCGGCCGAACGGCAGCAGAAAGTATTCACGGTCATTTCGCAATTCATGGATGAGCCCATGAAGTTCACGGACAAAGCCGCCGCCCGGCGCTTCTTCCATCAATTAACCCAATCAACACGCGACTGGAACCGCACCGAAATGGAACACGCTGATTTTCAAAAAACACAGGCTCAGCTGGTAAAAATGGTCAAGGAGGTCACCCGCGATGCATAAGCTTTACCATCGCATCGAGAACATCACCGGCAATGTCATCACATTGAACGCCACGGGTGTGCGTTACCGCGAACTGGCGGAGGTGACATCGCGGACCGGCACGTCGCTCGCACAGGTCATCCGCCTTAAAAACGACGAGGTCTCCCTGCAGATTTTCGCCGGCACGCGCGGTGTCGCAACGGATGCCACGGTCCGGTTCCTCGGCAAAACCATGCAAGTGCCCTACACGGACGCACTGATGGGCCGTGTTTTCACAGGGCGCGGCATTCCACGTGACCGGGGGCCTGTGCTGTCCGATTTTTCGATCCCCATCGGCGGCCCCTCCGTAAACCCGGTGAAGCGGATCATCCCCCGCAAAATGCTGCGCACGAACATTCCGATGATCGATGTGTTCAACACATTGGTTGAATCGCAGAAACTGCCTATTTTCGCACGCGCAGGCGAGCCTTACAATCCACTGCTGGCACGCATCGCGCTGCAGGCGGATGTGGATGTCATCATCCTGGGCGGCATGGGGTTGAAGTATGATGATTATCTTTTCTTCCGTGACACGCTCGAGGAAAACGGCGCCTTATCACGCACTGTCATGTACATCCACACCGCGGCGGACCCGGTCGTGGAATGCCTGCTGGTTCCCGATGTTTCCCTGGCGGTCGCCGAAAAATTCGCGCTTGATGGCAAACGCGTCCTGGTCCTTCTGACGGACATGACCAACTTCGCCGACGCCATGAAAGAAATCGCCATCACAATGGAACAGGTTCCTTCCAACCGCGGCTATCCAGGCGACCTCTACAGCCAGCTGGCATCCCGCTATGAAAAAGCGGTTGATTTCGACGATGCCGGATCCATCACCATCCTGGCGGTGACCACCATGCCCGGGGATGATGTGACGCACCCGGTCCCCGACAATACGGGGTATATCACCGAAGGCCAGTTCTACCTGCGGAACGGGCGCATTGAACCGTTCGGGTCTCTCAGCCGCCTCAAGCAGCAGGTCAATGGCCGCACACGTGACGACCACCGCGCCATTATGACCACGATGATCCAGCTTTTTGCCGCCTACCGCGAAACCCTTGAGAAGCAGTCCATGGGGTTCCGCATGAGCGAGCTGGATCAGAAGCTTTTGAAATATGGCGGCCGGTTTGAAAAGGAAATGATGGACCTATCGGTCAACATCCCGCTGGAAAAGGCGCTGGATCTCGGGTGGCAGATTATCGCCTCGTGTTTTGAGCCGATGGAAACCGGCATGACATCGAATTTGATCATGCGGTTCTGGCCGCTCAAAGAAAAGATATCCGCGCCGTAGCCCGTAAAAGCAGTGACATATGAAGCGCATCAAATATACAAAAACCGAACTTAAGGCGCAGAAGGATGCCCTGCGCCGCTTCGATCGCTTCCTGCCGATGCTGCAACTCAAAAAACAGCAGTTGCAGGCTGAAATACAAACGATCACGGCAGAAATCAACACCCGGACAACCGCATCCGAACGGTTGCGCACGGAAACCAGCGGATGGGTGAAACTTTTTTCAACCTCCATCCCTCTCGATCTGGTCCGCGTGCAACAGCTGACAACCACGCACGGGAATATCGCCGGCGTTGTGATCCCCATCCTCAAGGAGCTTGTTTTTTCACGCGCGGAGATCGACCTGTTCAGCACACCGCCATGGCTGGATGACGCGCAGATGACGCTGGAAAAAATGATCCGCCTACACGTGGAAAAATCCCTATTGGAGGAGCAGCGGCGCCTGATTGAAATTGAACTTCAAACCACATCGCAACGTGTCAACCTTTTTGAAAAAGTCAAGATCCCCGAATGCAAGGAAAACATCCGCATCATTAAAATCGCCCTTGGCGACCAGCAAACCGCCGCTGTTGCCCGCGGGAAGATAGCCAAACGGCGCACACAGATCCCTGAAGCCGCGGCACTGGCCGGGGCAGGATCAATCGCCCGCATGGAGGATGGCATCCCGTCATGATCGTCGCCATGAAAAAAATCACTTTTGTCTGCCTGGCTAGCGGACGAGACCAGTCGCTGGACCAGTTGCAGCGGCTGGGGGTTGTCCATGTCGCGGCGATTGCCGAACCTCAACCCGGGCCAGTGGAGGAAACCCGGCGACACCTGGAACATCTTCAAACCGCATGTGCGACGCTGCATCCTTTTGATGACGGGAAAATCAAAAGATCCGGAGATATTCCCGAACCGCCAGACACATTGCTTGATGAAATCAACAGCCAGCTGGCTTGCAAGCGCATGCTGCTTGAAACACTACACACGCTGTCGATTAAAGAGGAAGCGCTCAAACCTTACGGGAATTTCGACCCGGCCCTTATCCGCCAACTCGAGGATAACGGCATACAAGTCCGCTTTTATCATGTCGGCACGCGTGACGCCTGTGAAGCACCTCCAGGCGTCCTGATGCGGCAAGTCCATCACGACACCACAGGCCGCCACCTCATCTTGGCCGGCGCTGGTGATTTCTCATTCGCCGGCACACCGCTACCCATTCCCGACGAATCACTGGCGTGCATCCAGGATGAAATCGCCAAGATTAAAACCCACCTCACCGCCACGGATGCGATCATAGCGGAATTCGCGCGATATCTGCCGGCGTTGCAGGAGCAGGAGCGCCGCGCCAAAGATGATCTGCGGTTTTACGAAGTGCGTGAAAGCATGGGCACAACCGACCACATCAGCTACCTGCAGGGGTTCTGCCCTGTGCCACGCCTGCCGGAGATTCAAAAAGCCGCCATGCTCAACAAATGGGGATTGCTGATCACAGATCCCGATCCGGACGAATCCGTCCCCACCCTTATTGAAAACCCGAAGTGGATCCAGCCCATCCGTGTCATGTTCAATCTGATCGGCATTGTGCCCGGCTACCACGAAGTGGACATCAGCATGGTGTTCCTGCTCTTCTACAGCCTGTTTTTCGCCATGCTGGTCGGTGATGTCGGCTACGGCCTTGTGTTCCTCGGGTTGACGTTTTTAATACGGATGAAATTCAAACAGAAGGCCGCTGATGCAACTGCACTGCTGACTGTATTGAGCGTTGCCACCATCATCTGGGGCCTTTTGACCGGGTCGTTTTTCGGTATTCACACACTCCCCACGCTGATGGCGAAATGCCGTATTCAGTGGCTGACGGAAGAACGCAATGTGATGCAATTATGTTTTCTGATCGGTGCAATCCACCTCAGCATTGCACACCTATGGAATGCGGTCCGGACCATCAATAGCCCGGCATTTCTCGCACAATTAGGCTGGGTCGGCACCACCTGGAGCATGTATTTCCTCGCTGCCAATTTGATTCTGGAAAAATCCATGCCGACGGAACTCCTGCCGCTTTTCATTGTTTCCGTCCTGCTGATTGTTCTCTTTATGACCCCGTGGCGACAGATGAAGACCGAGTGGCCGAATCACATCATGCTGCCGCTGAGCATTGTAGGCAATTTCGGGGATGTAGTCTCCTATGTCCGTCTTTTCGCGGTCGGCAGCGCCGGGGTTGCCATCACCATGGCTTTCAATGAAATGGCATTCGGCAACGGCATCCATAGTTTCGAACAGGGGCTGACGGCCGCCCTGATCCTTTTTGCCGCGCACTCGCTGAATATCGCCTTGTCCATGCTGGGTGTCATTGTCCATGGCGTCCGGCTGAATACGCTGGAATTTTCCAGCCATCTAGGCATGAATTGGACCGGCTTCAAGTATCATCCATTCGCCCGTTCAACGGCGCGCATGGCATCAACAGACGGATCAGGCAAAACGAAAGAAACAAACGGAGGAAACATATGTTAGCAGAAATGGAAATGGCATCTCTTGGAAAAATGGCGGGCGCAATCTTTTTGGGGCTTTCGGCAGCGGGTTCCGGTTTCGGGGCCGGCGTAGCCGCTCCAGCCGCGATCGGGGCATGGAAAAAATGTTACGCACAAAACAAAACCGTTCCCTTCATGCTGCTGGCATTCATTGGCGCCCCTCTTTCACAGACGATTTACGGCATGATCATCATGAACCGCATCGTGAAAATCTGCAGCCTGTCGACCTACCTGCCGGCCGCTGCAATCAAGACCGCACAAGACGCGGCCGGACCGGCCGCCGCCAACTGGATGTCATTCATTCCGGCCGATGTCATGGCAAACGCCTCGCACGCCATGGCAGCCCAGGTTATCAACTGGCCGACCATGCTGGGCGTCGGCATTTTCGGCGGCGCCGCAATGGGGATATCCGCATGGCTGCAGGGCGTGGCAGGCGCCGCAGCCTCCGATGCGCTGGCGGAAACCGGGCAAGGGGCCGGTAATTACCTGATGGCGCTTGGCATCATTGAAACGGTTGCCATATTTGTGCTGGTTTTCATCGGCCGTGCACTGGCATAAAAAAAATAGAAAGATGTGAATTCCGCTTGCGTTGAAACAAAATCATGTTTAATTTAGTCCCACTATGAATAAAGATACTCTCTCTACCATATTGTCGGTTGGTGCGTTGATCTTGGCATGTGTCGGCATCTATATGGCTTCAGGCCGCAAAGAGCTTGAAGCGAAGTTAGATTCAAGCATTGCCACGATGAACGACCGGCTCACAACCAGCGAAAACCAGTACATGAGCGTGGACGGCCGGATCACTTCGTTGATCCAGCAGGTTCAAAAAGCCATCACAACGATGGATGAACGTGTCAAGCAATTGGAAACCCGGTCCAACGAAATGGCAAATGCCTTGAAACAGCCTCCGAAAGCCGCTGATGGCAAAGCCAAAGTCGCTGACGGCAAAGGCAAAGCTGGTGACAAGCCGGTGGCCGAAGGCGCCTACAAGGTGAAGTCCGGCGACACGCTGGGCAAGATCGCCAAAGCCCACAACACCACGATCGCGGCAATTGAAAAAGCCAATCCCGGTTTGAATTCTAAAAAGCTCAAAGTCGGGCAAACCATCCAAGTGAAGTAACTTGACCAACCCAAAGGCGTCGCGGTAAATTACCGCGACGCTTTTTTTTTGTCGCAAATCATCAAAGGAGCTGACGTATGCATGCACAGTGCCCCCCTCTTGGCCGCACCACCACCCAAAATACAATCTGGCAAGCTGCCAAAATCACGGCTACAAACACCACAGGTTCCGGCATGCTTGACATCTGCCAGGGAAACGGCCAGATATGGGAAGGATTCGGCGGCTGCTTCAATGAACTGGGGGAAATTGCCCTGCGCGGCCTTGCCCGCAAACAGCAGGATGAAATCGTACATGCGCTCTTCAGCAAAAAAGGCTGCAATTTCAACTATGGCCGCATGTCAATTGGCGCCAATGACTATGCCGCATCATGGTACAGCCACAACGAAACCGACGGCGACTTCACCATGCGTCAATTCAGCATCGCGCGCGACCGGCAATATGTCATTCCATACATCCGCCGCGCCCAGGCGCTGCGCAAAGACCTGACGATGTTTGCCTCGCCCTGGAGTCCTCCCACATGGTTGAAGACTCCACAAGCATATAATTACGGCACTTTAATCTGGAAAAAACGCCACCTTGACGCCTATGCGCTTTATTTTGCGAAATTCTGCGAAGCGTATGCATCCATCGGCATTCCCATCCGGCAGATCCATATCCAGAATGAACCGGTGGCCAACCAGAAATTCCCCTCCTGCGTATGGACCGGTGAACAGCTGCGCGACTTCATCCGGGATCACATCGGCCCGCTCTTCAGACGACGCCGGATCGATTGCGAGCTCTGGCTTGGCACGTTGAACACAGCGGACTACGATGCCTTCCCCTTCACTGTGCTCAGCGATCCCAAGGCCCATGCCTATGTGGCTGGTGTGGGTTTCCAATGGGACGGCAAAGGCGCGGTCCAGCGGACCCATGACGCCTGGCCGGAAAAACGGCTGATGCAGACGGAAAACGAGTGTGGTGACGGGCAGAACACCTGGGAATATGCGGGCTATGTGTTCAATCTTATCCAGCACTACCTTGCCAATGGCGTCAATGCCTATCTGTATTGGAACATGGTCCTTGAACCCGGCGGACGCAGCACCTGGGGCTGGAACCAGAACGCCATGATCACAGTTGACCGCAATCGGAAAAACTACACACTCAACCCCGAGTTCCATGTCATGAAACACTTTGCACACTTCATTCGACCCGGGGCGCAAAGGCTCGATCTGTCGGGTCCTTGGGCTTCCAATGCAGTGGCCTTCCGCAACCCGGACGAACGGACGGTATGCGTGTTGCGCAACCCTCTGAAAACACCACGGCAGATCACCTTAAAAAATCCCTCAGGACGTCTTTTCAAGATGCAGGCACCGGCGCAATCCATCAACACGGTCATGCTATAAACGGCGCTTCATACAGCGCCGTATAGTACGCCCGGTCAGATTTCAATACGCTCCGGAAAAGGGTTAGTTTTGCAACCGACATCGCCCCCATTGACACCGCTCCAAGGGTTTCAATCATCCCGGCCAACGCCACACGCTCCCGCCCCGACCGGATTCGGCCGAGGGTGATATGAGGCCGATAGGCGCACGGATCGATTTGCCATCCGTGTGAGGCGAATGCCACAGACAGGGAATGGTGGATCAAACCAAGGGCTGGCGACACCGGCACACCCGCCCAAACCACACGGGGTGCATGCGGGGCGCCAAACGCGCCAATTCCATCGACCGTCATCATGAAAGGTTTTATGCCGCATGCCGTTTCCCTAATCAGCCGGCATAATGTTTCAAGGGTGTGCGCCGGCATATCACCAAGGAAAACCATCGAGAGATGCAGGTTTTCAGGATGCACCCAGGCCACATCGGCCTTTGTTGTCCGCAACTGCTGCTGCATTTCCACCAACCGAGCCTTGATTTTATCATCCAAGGCAACCGCAGTAAAAACACGATAAAACGGTGATGCCGCGGTTGCGGCGGCCATTGTATTTGAAGCCGTGTTCATTGCCGGACCGTCAGAGCGGTTTCACGCGGCGCATGTAGTTATCGAGGAAACTCTTGATGATCTCCTCACGGGTGATATCCATCAGGCTGTAATGTGCGCCCGCACCGCGCAACATCAGTTCTGTGCGCAGGTAGCGCAGCCCTTTGCGCTCACGGAACCGCAAATCAACATAGGGGACAACCGCATTCGGCAACACCCGGCCCAGAATGCGATAGGCCATCTCCTCTTCACCATTGTTCTGGACAACCAGCGCCGCCGATGTCACCGCATTCCGGACGACCGTGGTGCGCCCATGCTTTTCCAGTTCTTTCGCCAGCTCTTCAAACGCCGGCATGACCACCGCGGTGATAAAGCGCTCCAGTTCCGACGATTCCTTCTGGACCCGGTTCACTTCAGTTTTAACAAAAAACTGATTTAATTCATCGCGCCATTCCGTCATGTTCCACCTTCATTTTCCATACACGCAATAACATAGTTTGCCGTGCGATTTTTATCAATAGCGGATTTCCCCTGCATTCCGTTACGAACATGGCCAAGCCTGCATTGGCACTGCACCACACAAAATCACCGTATTAGAAATTGCAAAGTTCATGCATGCCCGATAGTATGTAACAAATTTACGTCTTAAGCCGGTATGAAATGAAAGGCAGTATGAAAGCAAGCATCATGGTCCTGATAGCCATCATGGCTGTCGCCGCGCAAGCTGCACCCATTCACGACGCAATCCAAAAAAATGACATCAATGGCGTGCGGCAAATGATCCAAACCGACCGCACGGTGGTCAATCTGCCTGCCAAGGGGCAAACCACGCCCCTGCATTGGGCCGTGGCCGCAAAAAACCATGAAATAATCCTGCTGCTGCTGAAAAACGGCGCCAATGTCAATGCCCCTTCCGATAACGGATCCACCCCTATCCACTGGGCCGCGCACCGCGGCGATGTCGATGCCGTGCAGATGCTGTTTGAAAACGGTGCGGATATCCGCGCCAGGACCTATCAAGGATGGACCCCGCTCCACTGGGCCGCAGTAGGCAATTCCGAACCCGTCTGCGAATGGCTGATCAAGCGCGGCGTCGACATCAACGCCAAGGCCAATGGAGGGTTCACGCCATTGCACTGCGCCATCCAAAAACAGGCGTCCAACAGCATAGCCGTGCTGGTGAAGAACGGCGCGGACCTGCAAATCCGGGCAGACGACGGATCCACACCCATGTCCAGAATCCGCACCAAGGAAATGCGGACCTATATTGAGCAGTTCATCCCATCCACGCAAGCTCCGACCGCACCCGCCAATAAGACGACTGACGTCATACCTGAACCCGCCGCACCAGTTCAGCCGGTTGTGCCGACCATTGACGCCGTTGAAACCATCGACCTTCCTGACGGCAGCCGGTATACCGGCCAGATGCTCAACGGTAAACGACATGGCCGCGGCACATTCACATTCAAGGATGGCGAACGCTATGACGGCGATTGGGTTTATGGCTGCAAACATGGTGAAGGCAGTTATTTCTTTGCTGATGGTTCAAAATATGAAGGGCAGTTCCAAAATGACACCCGCACCGGCCAAGGCACCTACACCTTCCGCAACGGCGGCCGATTGACCGGTACATGGGAGAACAACCACCTGACCAGCGGCAACGGCATTTATCGATTCGCGGATGGCAGCAGCTATGAAGGCGAATGGCAGAATGACAAGATGTGGAACCAGGGCGTTTACAAGACCGCTGACGGCCGCCTTTTCAAAGGGCCATGGGTCGCCAACCAGATGCAGAAGCCCGCAACGCCCTGACGGACATCGACACGCAACAGCACAAGGCGCGTATGAAAGACAAATATCCTTACAGCGAGATTGAACCCAAATGGCAGGAGTGGTGGGATGAACACCATACGTTTGAATGCCGGACGGAAGACACGGCCAAAAAGTTCTATTGCCTGACCATGTTCCCCTATCCTTCCGGTTCAATGCATGTGGGGCACGGCCGCAACTACATCATGGGGGACGTGCTCACCCGCTACAAGAAGACACAGGGGTACAATGTCCTTTCCCCCATGGGTTGGGATGCCTTCGGCCTGCCGGCCGAAAATGCGGCAAAAAACAAGGGTATCCACCCCAAAACCTACACCTATGGCAATATCGCCAACATGAAGAAGCAGATCCGGTCCTGGGGCGTGGGCTATGACTGGAGCCGCGAAGTGGCAACGTGCCACCCTGAGTATTACCGGTGGACGCAATGGGTTTTCCTTAAATTTTATGAGATGGGACTCGCTTACCAGAAAGCGGCACCAGTGAACTGGTGCGACCTGTGCACCACGCTGGCCAACGAGGAAGTGACTGCCGAAGGAACATGCGACCGGTGCGGACGCAAAGTTTCCAAACGCAATTTGAAACAGTGGTTCTTTAAAATCACAGCCTATTCGCAACGCCTGCTGGAAGACCTGGAAATGCTAGAACAGTGGCCCGACAAGGTACGCCAGATGCAGGCAAACTGGATCGGCCGTTCCGAAGGCGCGCGCATTGACTTCACCGTCACGGAAACCCAAGATCCCTGCCCTGTTTTCACCACGCGGCCAGACACCATTTACGGCGTGACCTTCATGGCCATCGCCCCGGAACATGCGCTCCTGCGCAAACTGCTGCCCGGCACAACACATGAGGCCGAGGTTCGCGCCTTTATTGAAAAGCAGGCGCTGATTCCGGCAACGGAGCGCACCAGCGATGCCGCAGTCAAGGAAGGCATCTTCAGCGGTTTCCATGTCACCAATCCCTATACCGGTGAATCCATCCCGCTCTGGGTGACCAATTACGTGCTGATGGACTACGGGACCGGCGCCGTCATGGCTGTGCCGGCACATGATCAACGCGATTTCGAATTCGCCAAGAAATACAATATACCCATCAAGGTCGTCATCCAGGATGCCCATCACGCCCTCTCACCGGAAACGCTGGACGCAGCCTACACCGATGACGGCCAGATGGTGAATTCCGCGCCGTTCAACCAGCGGCAAAACCGCGAGGCCATGCATGACATGATCCAGCATGGCAAAGCCCACCGTTTTGCGGACTTCACCACCAACTACCGCATCCGCGACTGGCTGATCAGCCGGCAACGCTACTGGGGCGCGCCCATCCCCATCATCCACTGCCCGGTCTGCGGCATCGTGCCGGTGCCTGAAGACCAGCTGCCCGTGCTGCTGCCAGATGACGTGGATTTCACCACGGAACATGGCAATCCCCTGGCGCACCACGAGGGATTTGTGCATGTGAACTGCCCAAAATGCGGCGGTGCGGCCCGGCGCGAAACGGATACATTGGCGCAATGGCTCTGCTCCTGCTGGTACTTCCTGCGCTATGTCAATCCCCGTGACAGCCGGCAGCCTTTCGACAAAGCGGATGTCGCCCGGTGGTTACCCGTAGACCAGTATATCGGCGGCGTCGAGCACGCCGTACTGCACCTTTTATATTCCCGTTTTGTCGTCAAAGTGCTCCACGACGCCGGCTGGTGCAACTTCACGGAACCGTTCAAAGCGCTGTTCACCCAGGGGATGATCTGCAAACGCGCGGACGGCAAACTTTATAAAATGTCAAAATCCAAGGGCAACACCGTAAGCCCGGACGAACTGATCACGAACTATGGGGCCGACACGCTGCGCGTTTACACCCTTTTCATCGGACCGCCGGAACTGGATGCCGAGTGGAGCGACAGCGGCATCCAGGGTGCCTACCGATTCCTATGCCGGCTGTGGCGGCGTGTGTGGGAAACGCAGGAGATCATCAGGCAGGCGGCATCCGCCAGACCTGACATAAAGACCATGGCCAAGCCCGAACGCGATGTATTCCGCAAACTGCACGAAACCATCCAGGGCGTCACCGGCGATATCGAGGAAGGGTTCAAGTTCAACACGGCCATCGCCAAGATCATGGAACTGCTAAACGCCATTGAATCCTTAAAAGTGGATGCCAACTCACCTGCGCAAGTCAAAGCAGTCCACCGGGTGGCCATGGAAAACCTGGTGATCATGCTCTCCCCCTTTGCGCCGCATATGGCCGAAGAGCTTTGGACGGAATTCGGTCATGCGCCCGGCATCATGAATGCGGCATGGCCGGTCGTTGACGCCAACGCCCTGAAAGCCGACACCGTTGAAGTAGTGCTCCAGATCAACGGAAAACTGCGCGGCAAGATCATCCTCGCCACCGGCATCTCGCAGGCGGCAATGGAACAGGCTGCACTGGCGGATGAACAAGTAAAAAGGTTCCTAGAAGGCAAAACCGTCAAAAAGATCATTGTAGTGCCCGGCAAACTGGTCAACATCGCCGCTATCTGAAGTCGGCAGGACTGCACGCCGGCTGCTGCGCATCGAGGAATGCCATGCAATATCTACGACGTTATGTCAAGGCCCTGATCAAAAGCGTCCTGGACTGGACCCCGGAAGAACAACAAGTTGCGATCCTGATCCTTGCGCTTTTCCTGCTGGGATTGGGTTCCTATGGATGCCATCAGAAGGAATGCCGGACAAAAAATACCTCACCCAACACAGCGTCACAGAACTGTCCTGCCGGAAAGCCCCCAGTTGCTGCACACTGAAGGGATATTGACAGTTACGGCGAAGGGGCGAGCCAGACCCTGCCCCGGTAGAATCCCGGCACAGTATCCACGGATCCGGTGACCACGATATTCCCGCCAAACGCGGGGATTCCATCAACCGATGGCAGAATATGCCAAATCTTGTCAGCCATATTGGTGGCGTTTTCCATGCGGTAATAACGTTCACGCCCGCCATACAGCTGCGGATCAGCCAGAACGGTGGGCATCCATACCCGGTAGGCCAGATTGGAAATCTCCACACCAAGGCCGAAAACATCCGTCTTATTGGTCGGAGACGTGCCGGCAATATATTCCTCCAGATTGTTCAAGCCGTCGCTGTCATCGTCCGCCTGGGGATCAGGAATCCCGCCGTTGAAAAACTGATCGCGCCACCATGCCGGGAAAATGGATGCCTGCCCGGCGGTCGGCGGCATACGAACCACCCAGTTTGAAGGGTCGCAGCCGGAACGGAACACATCGAGCCGCTCAAGCGAAGCACCGGTGCCATCAGCCCCCGGCGGCCATGGCGACTGATCCGCATAAATCACCTCATCCACAATCGACCACGACACCGGATCACCGGGCAGATCCGGCGCCAATGGCGATTCAAGCGCCACACGGTCTGTGCGATCGGAGAGCTGGCCGTCATAAGGACCGTAAAGCGCCACGCCATCCGGAACCGCATAGCGAGCCCGGAACGCAGCCGTCATGGACGCATTGGCCGGATCATTTGGATCAAATGACACCACCAGCAAGCAGTGATCCGACGCCAGCACCACATTTGAGGGAAACAGATAGGACACCCCACCATCCACCCGCCACGGGCCGGTTTCCCCCATAAGCGTCACCGGCCAGCGGGCCGGATTAAAAACCTCAATAAATTCATTGCTGACATTCGCCACCAGATCGGTTTCAGCCAGCGGATTATACATGATTTCACTGATCACCACATTGGTCCATGGCGTCAGGTTTGCATGGGCAGGCGAAAACGTCATGGCATACCAATAGGGAGCGGCATCGCGGTACCGGCCATAGCCCACGCTGTTCCACTGCGCCTTATACGCCAACGCATCCACCACGCGGTCGGTGGCGCTGCCGTTCAGCCGCGACAGGAAGATCTTTTCACCGCCCTTGTTCAGGCCAAACCCATTCGTGGCGGACGGGTGGAAATTATGGATTTCATCCAGCACCATCCATTGTCCGGCACCAATCGAGGCTCCGAACGGGAAGCCCCACCGGAACAGGTTTGTCGCCGTATCGCTCAAGTACCATCCGTCCAGCGTGATGTCATCGGCTGTCGGATTATAAATTTCCACCTGGTCGTTGGATACATAACCCGGATAATTGGTGTCATTGATATCCGTATGCGCCAGGATTTCATTCAGAACCACGGACTGTTCCGGGTCGGGATCCGCCACACCGGGTGACCCGCCAATGAATGCGCTCGCACGCCAGTTGCCGCCGTAATCCAGCATGCCGCTGTACTGGTTGGTAACCACCAGCGGCACCAGCGAATGACCCGCGCCGTCCGCACTGACCGGCCAACCGCGTCCATTACTATAGGTAAACGTCGATAGAACCGGCCCCAGCGTGGAGGCGCGCAGCGTGATCGTATCGCCCTGGTTGTCCAGCCCACCATCATACGTGCCGAGTACAACCAGCCCGTTGGTCACATACCGGCCGGAAAAAGAAGGCAGGTCCCGGACCACCACCGCATGTTGCAACGGGGAGAGCACGACATGATTGGTCACGGAAAACAGGATGCCTTGCGTAAACACCAGCCCGTACAAATCCACCGGGTCCCCACCCCGGTTCTGCAGTTCGACAAACTCAAATAAATCCGGATTCATTCCGGCAACACGGCTATCGGGATGATACATGACCTCAGTGATGGCGACCGGCGGTTCGGAGCCGTCCAGCGGTTCAAACACAGCCGTTACGTTTAGGTCGCCAGTCGTGGGGACCACCACCGGATTCACGCTGCCGCTGACAGACCCCTCCCAATGGTCAAACTGATAGCCGGGGTTTGGAACGGCGGACAATGTGACCGGTACATTCTTGAAATACGTGCCATGCCACGGGTATGGCGCCCCCTCAACCCCCGGTGTGTTGCGGTTGATCTCCAGCGTGTTGATCCGGATGCTGCCGCGGGTACGGTCCGCATTGTCGAGCACCACATTTACCGTTCCCGCCAGCCCGAATTTGTTGACGATATTGGTAGTTTCCCACCCACCGCGATGAATGATGTTGTCCCGCATGCCACTCAGCTGGCTTTCCCAGTCGTAATTGAGCTGCCAACGGTTCCTGAATTCCGGCATATACGGCCGCAAAGTGCCCGATACCTCTTCAAACCGTGCGAGCATGCGGTTGGTGGTGAAGTAGCTGTTCATGCAGTCGGCGTAGCAGTTGATGAACGCATTCTTGAATTCCGTATTCGTCTTCAAGCGGATAAACAACGGACAACTGGAAAAGATACCCCCCAGCTTATCGGTCATATAGGAATCATAAAAACTATGGTCGAGATCGTACTGCAGCCATCGCCAACGCCCGCCCGGGATGCGCGGCCGCCATTTGGTTTCATTCTGGTCGGGCCAGTCCGCCTTGACCGTGAACACGCAATGCACCAGATAGAGGATATAGGAATCCACATCCATCTGGGTTTTGACATAGGCGAAATTCGTGCTGGCGGTCATGTCATGGTTCGTGATGAAATTCCACATATTGTCCCAGTGGACGGAATCGCCTTCATCAATTCTGCTATAGAAAGACGGAGTGCCGTTGGTGTAAGGGCCCGCGCCGTAGAGGATGTCATAACCGGGATTGTCACGGCTAATGCCGTAATGATACTGCAGATACCAGGAATTGCGGTCGGCTTCACGCAATTCCTGGAGCCCCCAGTATTCGCCGTTGATGAACACCACCACCGGCCGGTAGGCCTGCAGGTCCAGATCGGATTCCGCCATCAGATACTGCGCATAGGGATCATAAATCATACCGCGGCCACGGTAACTGCCCCAAGCCCGGAGGACGAACCGCTTGAACTCAGTCAGCTTGTTCGCGCTGAAACGGGTGTCGGCAAAGAGCGGATATTTGATCCGGTCAACACCATACACCGCATCGGCAAAGACATGCAGCGCTTTCTGCGGACTGGCCACGGATGTGCTGCCGGCCTGCTGGATGTTCACGCCCTGCGCAAACCCGGTGATGCCGTTGGTCTCGAAGAACTCGATATAGGCCGGGCGCAGCCAATCCTGATAATAATTGCCCGACCACAGATCGCCATTAGTGTAGCTGTCGCCCGGCACATAAATGCCGGTGGCGTCGCTGAACAGGTTGGAATAAGCCGTCACCAGCGAAACCACCGGCAGATTCGTATACCGCGTGAATATGCCCGGATCGACAAAATAGGTCCGCGTGACCGACAGGCTGGGATAGCGGCCGGGCTCAAACGCCACCGCGCGCACCACCGTTGCCTTGAAAATTTCGGTTGCCGGCGGATTCCATGGCGGCAGCCACGTCCAGTTAACCACCGGCGCCGTGCGGACGAGGGAAAAATAATTGGACACACCGGCGCGACTGGTGATGGCCAACGGCACGGTGTACGGAGGGTCGCTTTCATCCGGATCCTCGCAATTCAAGGTGTACCGGACAACCGTGCCCGGCACCGCACTGGTGATGGCCAATGTCTGGCTGTTGGTGTAAAAGCCATCGGGCAGTGAAAAAACAGGCGGGCCGGAAATCCCGTCATAACCGATCCCATTGGGCGCGCCCGGCGTGGGTGTCTGAAAATACCGGTACACCGAACCGGCGCCCGGCAGGAGTCTCACACCGGCCAGCACCGGAAAGAGCAGGATATCCGGATGGAACCGCGAAATCACATTCCCGTTCATGGCCTGAATGGCCAGCACATTGGTTCCAGACACCATCAGGTTCGTATAGCTGTCCAAGGTGGTTTCGGCGTAAATCAGGGACTCGGCATTGGGAACCTCCGTGGTGGCCATTGAATCCCATGCCGGACTGGCGGGCGCATAACGTGACGAGACCTTTGTGCCGTTTAAATACGCCACATAGCCATCGTCCGCCTTCACCCGCAATTTAAGCTGCGCCCAATCCGTGCCGTTGGTGCTGTAAAACGAGAACCGCGCATAAAGGCCCGTGGTGCTGCCCGGCACCGTGGTACGCATCAGGTCAGGATAATTGGTACTGGCCAGGCCCGCCTGTCCGGCGGACCATGCCGTATCATCATAACTGCGCGTCATCCAGTTCGTGCCGTATGTGCTTTGCGCGAACACCCACCGGCAGGTGGCCCATTCCGGCACCAGCTGGATATTGGTTACCGGCGGCGCAACCCCGTATGAAACATCCGTGAATTGTGCAGGAAAGGCAGGCGAAAACTCGGTGGCGATGCCGCCATCCGGCCGGATTAAAGCCAGATATTCACCCCCCTTGCTCAATTGAAAATTGGTGTGCAACGGATTCGCCGGATTGGTGCGGTTTTTGCCCGACGCAAATACGATCCGGAATGCGCCGGCCGGCAGATCAAATGATGGAAAAACCCATTCGCTGGACTGATCTTTGAGCTTCCAGTTAAGCATATTCACCGCACCGGTGGAGACATTCTGTATTTCAATCCAGTCGGGCGTATCCCCGTTCTCATCCTTCAAGCCCAGTTCCGAGGAACTGGACGCCATGAATTCGCTGATGATGACCTGTCCCCTTGCCGGCAAGACAACCACCAGTGTTGCCGCCGCCATTCCCAGCCGGATCAGCATAATCATCAGCCGGTTCATGGCACACTCCCCTTTTCCAGATTGACCCTGCCCTGCCACATCCCTTGAACGCCATTCGTCGCAACGAAAACAACGGGCAGCCCGGTGGCCGGAAGGTTGGTCCATCCGCTGATGCCATGCCACCCGACCGACGCCAAGTTGGAACACGCCGCAACAGAATAGAGGCGGGTTTCGCCGCGATACCCTGCGCCGGTCACGGGCCGTGTCATAAAGCTGATCCAAGGCAGATTATTGGACACGCCGCCCGCCAGCACAAAACAATCATTGCTGTTGCCGGGGTCCGTGCCGGCTATAAATTCAGCATTGCCGTTCTGGCCGTCCCCGTCCGTATCGGTGTCCGCCACAATTTCCCAATTGCTCGTGGTCGCATAATAGCGCGCCAGCCAGGCCAGAGGGGTCTGGTTGGAAGTCAGCACCGGCACAAATTCAACGCCTACCTGCCGTGCGCCGGACATGGTCAACGCCACGGGGTTATGATTCGTCCGGTCGCTTTCCACATCACCGGTCCAAGTGCTGAACTGGTAGTAATTGGAAGATATGGCGGTCAGGGTGCTGGTGCCGCCCACCGCCTGCCACGCGTTGCCGCTATCAACATGGCCATAGCCGTCGTTAGCAACCGCCAGCCAGACATTGGTGCGCCACAACCAAGTAATGGCGGAATCCTGTTGCAAGGTGACATCGCCGGTGTTGAATATCTGACCCGTGGCGGGCATATCGCCGGATCCCGCCCACCCGGCGGCCACATACTGCGTATAGGCGTTGCCCGCGACTATGGGGTTGGTCAGCGCGCAGCTCATCACCGCACCCTGCAGCTGGGTATACACACCGGCCACCGGCTGCGCCATGCCATGGGTGCTGTAGACGGTCAGGGTGACCGTCGCCGGCGCAGCGCCCGTGGTGTAGCTCTGGAAGCTGTCGTTGGACATCACATTCAAATACATGGCACGGATCCAGTCGGTTGACCGTGCCGTATATGCAATGCGCATCTCATCCATGCGCCCGGCATAATAGAAGCTGCCGGTCTGGCCGCCCAGATAGCCAAACTGCGGCTGGTTGGTGATCGCCAGCGATGAAAATGCGCCGGTGCTGACGCCGGGCAGGCCGTTCTTATAGCCGAAGAACTGCTGGTTTTTCAACACCAGCGTCAACAGCTGCCACTGGCCCGCATCCACCGCATGCTCCTCCAGTGTCGAACCAAGGACACTGCTCGCGGAAAACTGCCAGACTCCGTTGGAGGATTGCCGGATAAAGAACGGAAGGGCACGTGAGCCGATACCAAAAGCGCCAAACACCGTCGCAGATGGCTTGAGCTGCGGATTGACCCAAACGCTGACGGTCAGATTACTTCTGTTCGCAGCGTAGTCGGCCACGGCAATCTGCGGCGTGATGCTGTCATTCGTGCCATCAAAGCCAAGCCCGCCGGCCACCACGCCATTGGTGGCCCAAATGCCAACACAGGTTGCCGCCGTCCGGTTGCTCGTGACATCGGCCAGCGGCAGGCTGCCGCCATGCCAAACCGCTTCCTCACCGGCATCCCACACGCTCCCGTTGGTGATGGACGCCGGGAATACAGTCACTGCGGGATTGCCCCAATACGCCCAGATGAAATTGGTCTGGCCGAGCCGTGGCACCCGCACCCATGCATAAGACTTGCCGCTGCGATTCCATTGTTCGAGTTCAAAAGGAAGGATCGTTGTTTCCGTACTGTCGGCAAACCGCAGATCCATGCCGTTCGCGCTGCTGAAGTCACTGTAGGACAGGCCCGGCAGATTGGTGGAGAGCACCACCAAGGCAGGAAAACCTGTCAACGCGTCCCCGCCCTCATAACCAGCAAACTGTATCTTGAGGCGGTGCCGCCAATAATTCGACACGTGGGTGTCAAATGTGTTGAGGGCTGACCATTGCTCGCCGAACAACGTGCGAGCACGGACACGCCAGACGTAGCCCGTGTTTAATTGCAGGCCGTCCTGGATACGAACCGTGAAATCACCCGCCGGCTGGACCCCGGCGTCAACCTGCCCGGCCCAGCCGACCGGCTGTGCGCCGCGATCCGTGGTGTCCCAGAAGAGGCTGACATCCGCTTCGCCGGCCCCCTCCAGTCGCCCCGTGAAACGCACGTCTTTTTCCGTGACAATTTCAATCCGGCCGGTATTGGCGACGTCCAGAATATAAACCGTCTGACGCGCGGTTTCATGCGCTCCAGCGCCATCCGTCAGGCGGGCGTACAGCTTCATGCCCTGTTTGGTCTCATCCAGCGACGCGGTGCATTCAAAAGGCAATTCGGTATCAACGGTTCCCAACTGCTGCGTACCCAGCATGAACTGGACACCCGTCAATGGCTCTGTCACCTGCTCGTTATCCAGCCCAACCCGGAAGGTTGCAGGCACATTCTTCATAACGGTAATCGCGGGAACGGACGGAACCAGCCAGACCATCGACAGCGAGGCGCCCGGTGTCGCCAGCCCCGCCAGCCATGATGCTGCGCCGTTGCATACGGAATCCTCCCGCCATTGCAAGGATTTCCCCGTTCCATCCGCATTGGTCGGCCAGTCGCCGCTATCAAAATAATCCACCGTATCCACCTCGACCCACGCATTGGTCTGGTTGGTCACGGGCCCCGCCCATTCCATCCGTTCCAGCGCCAGCCGGTCCCCTTCATTGGACAACCGTCCATCATATGGTCCAAAAAGCCGCACAACGCCAGGCTCAAGCCCGTAGGTGCTGCAAAAAACGCCGGATGCCGCGGTATTGGTGGGTGCAAAGGAGACCAGCAGAACGCGCTCCCCCATCGCCAATATCGTGTTGGTGGGGAACACATAACTAATGCTGCCGCTGACCCGCCATGGACCCAGGGCGGTCCAAAGCGGGAGCGGCGCGCTTTCTTCGTTCAAAATCTCGACAAACTCATCCTGCACATTGTCATCGCCGGAAAGCGCATTGGTGGGCGGATGATACATGATCTCCGTGAAGCGCGCCTCATAGACGGGTTCATCATTGGCCGCCATCCGCGTCGGCATCATGCGGGTCCAGCAGTCCGCGCCGTCAGGATAGCGGCCCATGGTTATATTTTCCTCCTGCGGTCCAAAATGCACGCAATCCGCCACACGGTTCACGCCGCCGCCGGGCAGATATGAAAGATAAACGGTTTCGCCCAGAGAGCTGAGGCCAAACCCGAACGGCAACGGGGTATGGAAACCGGTGATCTCATCAAACACAATCCGCTGCCCCGCAGCCAAGGAACCGAACGGCAATGGCCACTTGTGCAGATCGGAGGCATCATCGCTCAGATACCAGCCTGTAAACACCTGCACATTGGTGCCACGGTTGAACAGTTCCATCCAGTCGTTGGACTCATAATCCGGGAACAGCACATTGGTGTTGACCGTCATGGCGGCGATTTCATTGAGCACCATGCCGGGTTCAAGGGGCTGCGGGTCATCCGCGCCGGGCGACCCGCCGATAAACGTGCTGGCCCGCCACTGCCCCGCATCGCTCATGACACCGCTCCCCTGGTCGGCCAGGCGCAAAGGAACCAGCGAGTGGCCCGCCCCGTCCGCCGCGCGCGGCCAGTTGCGGTTGTTACGGAATGTGCAGTCGAAAACACAGGCCTGTTCGGGCACCGACCAGACAAACAATGCCTCCCCATTGTCACTCAAGTTGCCGCTGTATTCACCCGCCACCGGCAACCCGCCGCCATAGCGGTTGGTGAAAGCGACCAGGTTACGCACCACCAGCGCAAACGCGCCGGGCGCGAGCGAAGTCACCGCGCTGCCGGTGAAATCAAACGTCACGCCGTCCGTGATCCGGATGCCGTTCAAGTCAAGGGGCGTGTCGCCCGTGTTTTTGAATTCAATATATTCGCTGTCACCATCATCCGGATGATACATGAGCTCCGTCACCCGCAACCGGCCGGGATACACGGTCGCCGTGGCGGTGTAGGTCTTGCTGTCGCTCATGCTCCCGGCGTTGTCCAGCAGCGTGACCGTTTCACCCAACGGCGCCAGCCGTCCGCGATAGGCATCCTGCACGAAAAGGCCTTCCCCACCCTTGGGGCTGACCGTACGGTGGCGAAAGGCCTGCGCATCGGGGGAAACATACAAATGGCCGCCTGCCGGGATCACCGTGCCCTGCCGGAACACATGCGTAACCGCATTGGTCAGCTGCCAGCCGGAGATATCCATGGCGAACGAATTGGTATTAACCAGCTCAATGTACTCCTCCGCTTGGTTCCCGGACGCCGGCGTGTGGTCAATTACACCGATCCGGATCTTCGGCGAACCCGCAACAGCAGGCGGAATGTTGGTGAACTCGCCGCTGCTGGAATAAAGCTGCGACCGACGCGTTGAACAATACGTCAGCAAGGTCGATTTGTCGCCACCCAGGGACCCGTAGAAATTACATCGGTTTTCGATGTAGCCCGGCGAGGAGGATCCCAGCAGCTGGTCCATCGTTGTGCGAAGCCGCCGCAAATACATTTCGCGTGTCGCCGGCATGCGGATGATCGCATCATACATCCGGTTATAGGAGTTTGTATAAGCATTGCCGGATGTATCCCAATACAGCCAGGAGTGACTGACATGTGCATTCGTGTCACCGCAATCCCCGTAAAAAATGGTTCGATAATCCGATTTCCAGGCAGCTCCGGTTATTTCCACACTTCCTCTTTGAGATGTCCCAGTAAACATCGTTTCGTCCATATCCCAAGGGAACATGCTCCACTCGCCATTGCCGTTGCTGTCCCGATATACATAGAAGTTTTTCTCGCAACGGTCATTGTGTCCCAGAACAACAGCGACGGTCATGTAATTGATGATTTCAGGGATATTGAGGCTGTCGAACATATACAGCCGCAAGGCGTCGCTCTTGGCCGGCAGGCTCAACCCCTGCCGCAGTGCGTCAAGGTCACTGTTGTCCTCATAGTCCCGCGTCACTTTGCGGTAACGGCTTTTCAAATTAACGTTCACGTTAGAAGATGAAAGGTCCGAACACTCTACCAGTCCGCTGCCGGTCTGGCATGCCACTGACTTATAAAACGCGCCATCCGTATCCAGATTCTGCCGGCGCAGGAAAACATCATCCTGCTGTTCGATAAATGCGGCAAGTATGGCCGTGGCGTTGTTGCGCGACAGCTTCAGATAAAACGCGCTGGATGCGGGCACGTTCATCTTTGTCATTGCATCCGAACACATCACGTCCCGCATCTTGGATGATTCCCATGGGAATCGCGTCACATTGAACTCTGACACCGGCTCCCTTGCCGGATCGTAGATGAATAGATGCCGATCAGGGAGATCGAATTTTAATTTGCAATCCGGTTGGTCGAATGTGGTCTGACCGCGTTTGCGGACCGTGACGCCGGCATAGAACTGCCCCAGATAATAAAGATAACAATCCCCATAATTGGTGGAAGTATCCTTCCATGCGTCAAATGTCGTGCAACTTGTCGGCGCGGTTTCGCTTTCCCATGTCTGGCCTTCCGCCAGAAACCAGCTGAGGCTGGGCGGATTGGTGGAAAGCGACGGATTGAAGACCATGGTGCCGTAGTAATCCGCGGGATCCTCGGGAACCGGCATACGGGATTGATTGCCGGCCGCATCCCAAGCGCGGACAGCATAACGGATCATCTGCCCCGGGCTGGCGGTGCTGGCGGGAATCACCGCACCATAAATGCCGTCGCCGGCAACGCCATCGCCGTGCGCGCCGTCATCCACCATGGCCAGCTGGTTGGTGCTGTTGAACATCACCACATAGTTCAACACCACATTGGTGGGCGCGCCGCCCGCACCGGCCACCACATGCGCGGTCACAGTCAGGGAATTGGTTGCCATCGGCTGACCAGGCAGATGGCCCACCTGCGTGATCACCGCCCCCACATCGGCGCGGCCGCCGATGTTTGCGGCACGTGGCGTGGGCTGGGAAAAATACGCCCACGCATTCAGGTTCGTGCTCCAGCCGTATGACACATCCGCATACTGCATGGGATAGGCCGGCGACAGTTCGCTGACCACGGTGATGCCGTTCGGCTTATACAAGCCCAGATACTCGCCGTCCGAATTGAGCTTGAAGTTCGTGTGCAGCGGCTTGCCGGGGACCGCCAGATTTTTATTGTCAGCGAACACCACCAGATAGCCGCCCGGCGCAATGTTGGTGGAAGGGAAAATCCATGTGCTGCTGCTGTCCTTGAGCTGCCAGCCCGCCATATTGATGTTCGACGATCCGGGGTTGCAGATCTCAATCCAATCCGGGAAATTGGTCGTTTCATCTTTCAGGGTAAAGCTATTGATCGCCATGAATTCAGAAATAAAAGGCTCCGCCACCGCCGGACGGAGCATTGTCAAAAACACCCCGGCCATCAAACCACACAGCCTTATCCCTGTCCGCCTTGCCATTTCCGCCTCCTTTGCCCCGTCAGGCCCCCTTATTCTACCCCTGAAATAGTATACTTTAGACAAGCCCCCGCCTCAATATAAACCGCTGAAAAACAACAGTTATCGTGACAAATCCATGACATTTTTTCGTGCTGATTTGGCGTAGTCACCCCTCGTTGCCCAATGGTCAGGGATTATGGTCCAGAGATGCAGGCGGATATCAGTTTCTAAACACGAAATCGCCTGAAAAGCTATGAAATGGAAAGGTGCCAGCAGCCGGATGGGTTGACAGCCGTAAAAAAAGGATTGAGCAATTTGCCGTTGTATTGTAAATTCTGCCACGAAATGCGGTTGTTTTTTCACTTCCGCAACCGTTGGAATACTTATGACCATGTCTACGGAAAATGGAACAGCCGCACTGCAACAGGAGATTTTCGATATTCTCCAGGCCAAGATGGCCCACAAACCCGTGACAGTGATCATTGCCGATGACCAGCGAGCCATCCGGCTGAAAATCGCGGCGGACATCATGAAGTGCGATCCGAGCGTCCTGGTTTATCCTGCAACCAACGGTCTGGAGGCCTTGCAATGGCTGGACGAAATCCGCACCCGCTTCCACCATGATCCGGCATTTATCATCCTGGACCTGGATATGCCCGTAATGGACGGTTGGACGGTGATCGACCACCTGCGCGAGGAATATACCCGCAAAGGATTGCCAAGCGGCATCCCGATCATTGTCTTTTCGGGAGTATCCGGCGACAAACAGGTGTCCCTGTTCCGAAAGACCAGCATCCATGACACAGAAAAAAAATATGCACCAATGATCACCATTTCCAAAGAAAACGGCATGCAGCCCTACCGCTACATGGCGACCGGCGAGCAGGATCTGATTTCATGGATCAAAACCTTTTTGAATGAGGCCGCCTAACCCAAGGAACACGGCATGCGGAAAAACAGCAAAAAAATAATGTTTAAACAGCAAAGATCCTCCATCGCCTCCCGCGGGGCATGGGCGCATTTCGTCATATCGATTGCGCTGATTTCAATCATCCCCGCGCTGACGATCCTGATGCTGCTGACCGTTGGCAGGCTGTACCCCGCCGTGTTTACGCCAACCATCCGCACGGTGATTTCCGCAGTGGCCGCCGGCCTGGCCATCTTCGGCTATTTCCTGCTAGCCAAATATCCCTACACCATCCTGACGCTGAAAAACCACCTGCGCACGATGGCGGAAGGCCAGTACCCCGACAAGATCCAGCTGATCGGCCAGGAAAGCGATATCGAAGTCATTGAGAAATACCTGAACCTGTTGGTCTTCCAGACACAAGCCAAAATTGCCATCATCGAACAGCAACGGGAGATTGTGCTGCACGCCGAACGGAACCGCGTGATGATTGAAAGCCTCGGCGCGGCCTGCCATCACCTCGGCCAGCCGACCTGCATGCTGACCAGCTACCTCGACATGATCAATGTTGCCGAAACCGATCCCGAAAAGAAAAAGCTCCTGAATGAGTGCGTGGCTGCGGCCGGTGAAATCGCGGATATCCTGCACAAGCTCCAGCAGATCACCACCTACCGCACTGAGGATTATCTTAAAAACGGCAACGCCACCGGCAAAGCCTACGAGCAGAAAATTCTGACCATCCCGGAAGACGGCAAAGCCTGAGAAAACATCGGCTGTAGCTTATTAGACTGTAGACTGTCAGGGAATGCGAGATTCTCAAACCCATTTCATTTTGATTTGCGATTTTCGGAAATCGCATTTCTTTCATTCCAACCTTCAGCCTCTGCATCCCCAGGGAACCGCAGGTGAAAATCAAACTCACTTCAGCAGCACGTGCAGGAGCGGTTCAAACGCATCCGCAAAACGCATCGCACCCAGATCGTTTGAATGCGTGCCGTCCACGGTCGCCTCTCCGTCCGTGCCGTAAAGCGCATCCCCGCCCATCAGATAAATATCCCGCATGCCCGAGGCCTTCAGCTCCCGGTACACCTCGCCCAGCGCCTGCCGGGTGGCAGGAACCAGGTCGCGCATCCACGCCACGAAAGGGGCCGCCGGATAGGTGAAATGCTCCACCAGGATGATCGGCGCATGCGGATGCGCCTCACGCAAGATCCGGACAAAGACCCCGATCCGTTCATGAATCAGTTCCGGATTGTCCAGATTCGGGATCGGATCCAGAATATACGCCGCCGCATCGATCTGCGCCAGCAGGCGGGCCATCTCGGGTTCCGCCTTGGCGCTGCCGGAAAAGGCCAGGTTGATCACCGGCCAGTCCAGCCGCCGGCCCAGAATCGCCGGATAGGTCATGCCCGGCCGGGAGAGGCCGATGCCATGCATGACGGAAGAGCCGTAAAAGACGATCGGCTTGCGCTTCGCCTCCGGATAAGGCGGCGCCTTTTCAATCGAATAATCGCCGGCCACGCCGATGCTGACCGCCGCCACCGCGTTGTGCAACGGCAGGTTGAGCTTGTATTCACGCGCCACCGGAATCACCGAACGCGCGATCATCGCCTCATTGTCCGGGAACTTCTGCGGCCGCACCAGCCCGACAAAGCGCCACGCGCCATCCACGCGACCATACAGGTCCAGCCCGCTGGCGCTGCTCGCCGGCATATGCGTCAGGGCCAGCTCGGGATTTTTCAGCGTCCACCGCACAGCAATGTTCGGCGCATCGGAGACGAACCGCACGCACAGCCCCACGGATTGCAGGCTCGCGGCCCAGACCCCGTCGGAAACCACCCCCTTGGCGGAGGCGGGCAACCGGTCATAAAACGACTCCGTCTGCTCAAACCCGCGGCCTTCAACCCCTAAATCCCGGATATCAACCCACCGGAAAGGTTTTTCCGCCGGTGGCACCTGCGGTGCCGGTTTTTCAGCTGCCTGCGACATATGACACGCCCCCCTGCCCTGATCTTTTGGAATTCCTTTTGTCGTATCGGTTGAACAGCACCTTCCTCCAAACCCATGCCCGGCGTCAAGATTTTCCTTCACACCCGAGGCAGCGTTGTGCCCGGCACGCAGACAACCGGAAACCCCAATGGCCACGGCAAGCGCCGCCACTGGAAATCCAAATCCTTTAGACCGCATCACATCATCTCCATTTCAATGTATCCTACAGGGCGAAGCGCTCGTCATGGATCCTTGCACGCGGCACGCCCAACGCCGCCAGGTCCGCACGCACGATCCGCATCATGACCGGCGGCCCGCACAGGAACACCTCGCGTTCCGCCGCATCGGGCACCAGCCGGGCGATGCGTGCACGGTCAATCTTGCCGAACTCATCCGCGCCTGCCGGATCATGGCTCATCACATGGACCACACGGAACCGGCCGTTTGATCCGGCCACCAGCGCGGCGAGCTCCCGTTCAAACACGATATCCGCGACACGGCGGTTGCCATACAGCAGGACCACATCGCGACCGGCGGCCAGCAGGTCCTCCGTCATGGAGCGGATGGGCGTGATGCCGATCCCGCCGGCCATCATCAAAACCTTGTCCGCACGGCACGACTGCGCAGTGAATATCCCGTGCGGCCCGTCCAAAACCACCGGCGTGCCCGGCCTCAGCAAGGGGATGCGGCGGGTGAAATCGCCCAACTGCTTGATGGTCAGCCGGATCTGTTTTCCATCCGGCCTGGCGGAAATCGAAAAAGGATGGGACTCCCACCGGAAGCCCGGAGCCAGGAAACGCACGCTCACAAACTGGCCGGCAACGGCACGGACGGACTCCATATTCCGGCCTTCAATGTAAACGGACGTGACATCCGCGGTCTCCGGCGCCACCCGGGCCACCTTGAACCGGTGGCGGGCGAAAAACCGGAGCGGCCGGATGATCCGGAAAAAAAGCAGGTTGCCGAACACAAAAATATAGAGCGCATACCAGTAGCGCATGAACCACGGGTTCCCCACCAGATCGCCGCCCACTTCAACCTGGTGGAAAAAAGCCAGCGCCACGGCGAGATAAAAGGCGCAATGCGTGACATGCCACAGCTCATAGGCCAAGCGCCGCCGCACGATGGCCACCGACAGCACAAGCGCCGCCAGCATGATGACGAGGGCAATGACCGCCGCCAGCACCCCGTCCCAGTTCCGCACAAAATCCAGGAACTGGGCGGCATAGCTAACCGATGACTCGCGGGCGCGCCCCAGCGTCAGCAGGAACGGATGCGCAACCAGCAGGACCACCAGTGAAAAGCCGACAACATGGTGGAGCCGGAACATCCGGTCCAGCCCGAACGTGCGCTCAACCCATTTGATCCGGCCGGTCAGGATGAGCTGCAGCAGGATGCCGAACGCCGCCAGCAGCCCGGCCAGCCTGCCGTAGGCCAGACATTGGGACGCAACATCAGCCGCCAACTGGTTGCCCATCGGATGGTGCACATGCTGCCACGCCCAGAAAGCGATGATGATGAAAAGCTGACTGGCCAGCAACATCCACCACATCAGCTTTTTCATCATCAGCCGTTCCTTGCTTTCACCTGTGCAACCCGTGGTGAATTATTACGATCCACCTCATTTAAAATCTTCAAACTTCGAACGCGGCGCCTGGCAGACGGGACAATTTTTAGTGGTCACATCCATGGTGGTGTATCCACAGACCAGGCAGACGAGGATCACCTTATCGCCGGCCTTCCACGCTTCCAGCCCATTGAGAGCCTGTGTGAAATATTTCACATGCTGCGCCTCGGCAGCCATCGCCCCCTTGAACGCATACATGGCGGGAACATTCTTCTCGGTTTCCGCCTGTGCGGCAAACGCGGCCAGCTTCGCCGCCCGCTCCGCAGACTGCACCTTCAGCGCCGCCTCAAGGTTCTCCCGGGTGGACTTCACCTCCGCCGCCGCGAGCTTGAATGTCACCGCGCCGCCCAGCTTCTTGATCTGGGCCTCACATTTGGCGGCATGAATGTCCTGCGATTTTTCCGCTGCACGGAACAGTGCAGCCACAGACTTGTAGCCTTCCGCGTCCGCCTTGACCGCAAACGCCTTATAACAGGATTCGGCATTGGCCGCCATCTGATAAGCTGCCTTGAGATTGTCCGTTGTCGTGCCACCCTGAACGGCAAGCAGCCGTCCAGCCATCCCCAGCGCCATGACTCCGGCCAGCACCAGCATTCCAAACACGCCACGTTTCATAACACCGCCTCCTTCTTTCCTCTGCCGCGTTATTGCGACAGATACCTATGATTATGGATTATGCTCCGACAGCCAGCCCCCGTCAATGGTTTCGTCGCCACCACCCGGCCCGCCAATTTCCAAAAAAAATAATGGTTTGATTTGGTCGGATTTGGTTTGATCTGGTTTGATTCACCTTGATTTCTGCAGCATTCCACAGGATGCAGGTGGACAGGCTGTAGGCGGTTAGACTGTCAGGGAATTCAGATATCCGCCCCCGTTTTTGCTCCAAGACATTTTCGATTTTCCGAGCCCGAATTTCTTTCATTTCGACCTTCAGCCTCTGCGTCCCCATGGGACGCTAATGCTCCACAGTTAGAACACCTCTGCCCACCGTTGAGTGGCAATATCTCCCAACGCTCCCGATCATACACCCGGTTATGCGAGGTTCGGGCCGGAAACAGCAAAACAGCGGGAAAATGCAACACTTTGAAACGGTTTGAAACACTCTGAAACTTAAAATCACCTGATTTTTTTATTGACGCTTTTTTCCAATCCGCTTCACCGTGCAATTTCAAAACAACCCGTGGCGGACCGTTGTGTCTGCATTATATGATTTTCACTCCACCGACAGAACCACAAAAGTCCGGGTGTCGGGACCGATCTTGATCTTGAAAGCGTCGCCCACGGTCTTGCCCAGCACGGCCTGCCCCAATGGCGCGCGGGAGGTGACGATCATGATCTCCTCCCCGTCCACCGTGATGGTTTCCCCGCCTGCGGCGGAGCCGAAGAGCAGGACGCGTATTTTCCCGTCGTCCGCTTTCAGCCGGACCAGGGCGCCGAGCTGGATTGCGTGCAGTTCTTTCAGCGGCAGCATCTGGAGGCTTTCCAGCGCGTTGGAAAGCTCCTCCACCCGCCGGGCCATGCCCCGGGCAAGGTAGGAGGACTCGAGCTTGAAGGTGTCATACTTGCTTTCCGCGCGGTGCTCCCCGCTGGCGGCCGTGGCGATGGAGGTCCTGGCCGACGCGGTGATGGATTGCAGTTCCGCGGCAATCTGGTCGACAAAGCGCTGATGGATGTCTTTCTTAATCATGGCAGATCTGTCTCAAATTAGTTCAGGTCATGATGGCATGAGTTTTTCCGCCGGGCAAGGCACAAAGGACGCCTGTCGGGTTGCTGGCGCTATCAAAACTAAAATGTCACGCATTCGGCCGTCAAAATGGCTGGACGATTTCATCCCGTCTGGTTCGTTGCGTACAGGCGGCGCGAATGATTTTTAGGGACAGTGGGCAACAGGCGGGATTTTTTTGTAGAGAGGACGACCGCTTTATTCCTCTGAACCAGAAATCCTGGCTAGGGAGTGGTTTTTATATGTCCGGCGCGTGGCGGAGGCGCGGGCGACGTATGGCCTGGACACCTTGTTCGTGCATCAAGCACGTCCGACAACCGCCCATGTTCGGAACACTCCGGCTCCTGCCCGACAGGATTGACCGTATAATGCCCACCATTGGGACACACCAAGCTGCTGAAGCCTTCCTTCACATATTGCGAGACTTCCTGCACAGGGATGATGTCACCCGCTTTGTAGTTGTGATCTGTGGCAACCAGCTCTTTGGCTGCATCAATCATCCGCATGTTGTTGATACACATGTTCTGCTGCGACACATCCCGCGCTTTCATGAAGGATGGGATTGCGATGGCCGCGAGAAGCCCTATGACAGCCATGATGAACGGTATCGCGAGCGCCGCCACCAAGCAGCCGATCCCCCACCACAGTCCAGTCTTATTGTCATGGACATGGATCGACGTTCCGCACGACGGACATTTGACTTCACTCATCTGCCGGTCCTCCTTTCATCAATTTCTGCCGAACGTCCTTAGTTGGCAAACACTGACACGGTGTCAGGTGGTGGCCGGACCATCCACGGGCCACCACTTGACGTCATCGATCCCGTTCACGACCTGATACGATTCGACGGTGACCCGCATGAGCGCACAGTCCGTTGACCGCAGGAATGATGCCAGATCCGGATGCCGCGCCAGATGCGTGCGCAGCGCCGCATCATGGCCTGCGGGGCCGACCTCTTCCGCGCGGCCGAACGCAGTCAGCGCAAAACCCGGTGCCGTGTCCGCATCGCCGCCCTGGATAAGCACCGCCACCTTGCTGTTCTGCGCCAGGTTGCGGTACTTGCGCGTGTTGCGATAGGTCGCGAAGAGCAGCTGCATGAAACCTTCAATCGGCGTGATCGCGATCAGGCTCGCATGCGGCTGTCCCCCGCCCTCCGTGGCCAGAACCGCGAACCGGCCGGCCTGGAGGGTAGCTTCGACATATTCTTTTATGACAGGCTGGTTCTTCATATCTGTGTCAATCCGATCTGCAAACAGAGCATCTTTACAAATCACCGCTCAAATGTAGTTCTTGTACGCAACTTCCCTGATGTGGTCGGGATGGGTTTTGCCATCCGCATTGACGGCGTTCTGGTAGCAAAGCGTTGACTGCGATGTGACCCGATTCGCCGGCGGATGAATTGTCACCGGGCGCGTGGTGGTGATGAGCCAGTCCGTCAGGTCGCGCTGCAATGTCCTGACAATCCCGTCATACTCCGGATCAAAGAACAGGTTACGCATCTCCCACGGGTCCGCCTGCAGGTCATACAGCTCGCCGAACCCGCCGGGGTATTCCCCGGCAAACATGGCGCGGGGATAGTGGACGAGACGGTATCGCCCCTTGCGCACGCTCCTGCTCCATACGCACTCGGTCACCCCTATTTCATGGACCGCACCGGTGCCGCCGCGCAGCAGCGGCGACAGGTCGGCCCCATCCGCCGTCTCCATCGCGTCCAGGCCCGCCAGCGCGCACAAGGTGTTGGCGAGGTCCACCGTCTCCACGATCTCGTCCGCCACATGGCCCGCCTTGAATTTCCCCGGGCAGCGCCAGATCATGGGGATGCGCGTGATCGCGTCGGCGCAGATGCCCGGCGCCTTCTCCATGATGCCATGCTCGCAGGCGTAATCACCGTGGTCGGAGGAGTAGATGACGATGGTATCCGCGCCCAGGTTGTGCGCGTCAATCCAGCCGAGCAGTTCGCCCACCGCATGGTCAACGTGGCTGACGCTGCCGAGATAGCCGTGGAGCTTGCGCAGCCGCCCGGCCTCAAAAGTCTTCGGGTCGAACAATTGCCACTCCCATTTGCGCCACCACGCCGCGGTCTCGCGCAGGTGGGGCGCTTTGTCCTTCATGTCATAATCCGCGTTCGGCGGCAGGGTGAGCCGGGATTCGTCGTAGAGGTCCCAGAACTCCTGCGCCGGCGTGTAGCACTGGTGCGGCTTGGGCAGGCTGACATGGGCAAAAAAGGGCACATTGTCCTTGAGGCATTGCCCCATGAACTCCGTGGCCTTTGCCGCGCTCCAGCCTTCCTGGCCATCGCGGTAGGACACTTTTGACGGACGCCCCTCGACCGTCTGCATGCCCCTGTCGCCGAACTCCGCCATGGCCGCGTGGTCCTCCAGGTTGGAGAGCCCCCGCGCCTCGAGATATGCGGCGTATTCAGCCGACCGGCCGCCAACGCTGCAGCCGCTGGTTTCATGGAAGGTGTCGCTGTCGCTTTCAACCCAGCCAGCAGGACAGTGGATCTTGCCAATGGCGGCCGTGCGGTAGCCGGCCCGGCGGAAGTGGCCCAGCACGGTCGGCAGGCCTTTGGGATTTGGGCCGGAGAGGCCGTAGTAGCCGTGGTTGTGGCAGTACTGGCCGGAGAGCCATGAGACCCGGCTGGGCGTGCAGATGGGGTTCTGGGTGACCGCATTCTCGAAACGCACACCCTGCGACGCCATGCGGTCAAGGTGGGGCGTCTTCACGTCGGGATGGCCTTTGCAGCCCAGGACCTTGGCGTTGTGCTGGTCGGAAAGGATGAAGAGGATATTCGGTTGCCGTGTCGCCATGCGGACAGTCCTCCATTTCAAATCGATGGAGCATGATGGCATGAGTTGCCGCGCCGGGCAAGGCGGATGTGAGGGGCAGGAGGAGGGCAAAGACAAGGGTTCAGGGTTCGGGGTTCAGGAAAGAGTGCAACCGGAACTACCCACAGATCACACAGATGGACACGGATGAGTGAAGAATGCATGGCGCATGGCGCGGAGTGCAGAGGGCGCAGAGTTTTGAAGGCCGAGAGTTTCACGCAAAAGGGGAGGACGGCAGAGAGCAGAAACTTTAATGCAGGTTGCATTTCGGGTGAAAACGGATGCGGCGATCTTGGGCGCTGACTGTGTTCTCGCGGGTGGCGCGGATATTTATCCAGCCCCACCCGCTCCGCCTTGTCATCATCCCAAGCTTACCGCATCTTTTTCACCTAAAGGCACGAAATGCAACCTGCGGTTCGCCTCCATGGCGTTGCGCCATGGATTTTACGGGCTGCGCCATACTTGCTTCGCCCTTCGTCGCTCGTCCCTCTCTCTTTCAATCTTTCTTCCGATCACCGATGACACAAATAACCCCGGCAAAAAGATTCCACTTGTTATCCATTGTCCCGCGAAAATCATCGCGTCTGCGCGATGAGGCGAACCATGGCACGCATTCGGTGTTCTCCAGGAAAAGGGCTGGATAAGTTTGTCCCGGCTGGCAGGCGTCTCAGGCGGCGCTGGATACGCATCCGCGCCGCCTGTAAGCAACGAACCAGACGGGATGAAATCGTCCAGCCCTTTTGACGGCCGAATGCGTGACATTCCGGCGGTGCCTAGCGCAGCTTCTCAGCGAAGCTTGGCAGTGTCCCGCTTAGCCTTGGCATCACGGGGCAGCGTCGCGCCAGACCGGCTGGGTCCAGAGGTATTTGCCCGAGGAGCAGAACACCCGCGCCCTGACCCATTGCTGGCTGCGGTGCATGGTGAAGCTGACCTTGCGGCCATGGGCGATAGCCAGCACGCCGTCCGGGCCGATGAACTCGGTGGTGAAATGGAAATGCGGATAGGGATCGTCAATCTCCACGACATATTTTTTGCCGGCCACCCCCACCTTGACCGGATGCGCACCTGATGATGCCACGCACCTGCCGGCCTCGAGCGCCTGCAGGATGGCAGGAATGGTCAGCTGGCCGCATTGCACATAGGTGCTGCATTCGCCGCCGTGGGCCGTTGCATGCTGGGCATGAAATTTCTCGGCCAGAAAATGGTGGGCATCGTCCGAGCCGACCCCGTAGAGCCTGACGCCGAGGTTCAGCGCCCTGTCCCAGATGTCATCCGTGCCCGGCATACCGCCCGCAGCGAAGGTGTTGCAGTCGGGGGCCGCATTATGGACTTCAAACAGATTGCAGTCCCTGAGCTTGGCGATCACATCGGCACCGTAGACATTCCCCCAGTTCGGATGCGCGAGGATGGGCACCCCGCCCTGGTCGCGGATCCAGTCGACCGCCTTCTGAAGCGAATCCTTCACGTTGGCCCGGCGCAGCCTGGCGGGCGTGACATAGTCCCTGGTGATGCCCAATCCCACCACATGGCCCGTGCCTGTCAGTTCGTTGCCGGGCAGAACAAGGATCTTGTGCGCCTTGGAAAGCCGCTCCGCCTGATCTTCGGCCAGCCCCAGGTTGTGGTCGGTGATGGCAATCCATTGATACCCCCGCGCGGCATACCACGCCACCACGCCATCAACGTTGATGTCGCCATCAGACCGTGCGGTATGCGTATGAAGACTTCCTTTAAACCAAGGCATAGTTACTCTTTCTCCATCCGGCCATGTCAACCATGACTAGGCGACTAGTTGGGCTTCATTCATATTTACGGACGGCCCCATTCGATGTTCCGTATCACCAGCTTGTCTTCTTCTCGCGTAATCGTAACCGTTACTGCTTCAGTATAGCCATCTCCGTCGATCGCAACGTAAACCCAACCGACATCCAACATCTCTTTGCCCGGCCATTCATCGTCGCCGCAGATGACCAAGGCTGTCTCTGGCTCGACATCCACGTATGCCACCATATCGGCAAGCTTTTTTCTGAGATCTTCGGGTGACAACGACATACGCATTGACGACGATAACATTGCATGCGCATCAGCAAAACGTGCATTAACCAAGCACTGCCCAAATGCGAGTGCTATTTTCCCTTGGGGTGTTTGGGAAAGTTCGCTTGATCCTGGTTCATATTTCATCGCGCTGTTGTCTACAGTTTTATCCACACAAACTCAATCGAAATGCACCACACAGGTTTCTTTATGAAACAAATGCTATTTCAAGGCGAACAGGCCGTCAACTGCCGAATGACACTGGGGCCGCGGGTTCCTGACTATGCCTGCCGGCCGGGGCACAGCCAGAGGTCCTGCGGCGTCAGGCCGACGGCATCGATAAACTGCTGCAACCGCGGCAGGCGGTTCATGTCATCAAGCGTATGCGAGTCGGACCCGAATGAAAAACGGCATCCGGCTTGGCGGGCCAGCGTCAGCACGCGGACAGGCGTGTCCAGCGGCCAATCGGTTTCGCGCGGAAAGCCACCTTTCGAAGGAGGCAGGCTTGCGGCGGTGATCTCCAAGGCCACGCCGTGCTCCTGCGCCAGGCCAAACGCATCGAGGAACTCATCATCGGAGATCGCGGCAATGGCGGCCTCATAAAGATCGAGGAACCCGCACGGGAAGAAAGGATGCGGTATGATGTCCGCCATCCCGCACTGGACGGCGGAGCGGAAAAAACGGAGCAGATGCTCCGCCACGGCGCGGGGCGTCCGGGCCGGCGGCAGCTCGACAAAGCCCGCCATTTGGAAGTGATCGCAGGCGAGAAGTACAAAGTCGACGGAATCGGCAAAAGCCGGCGTGATGCCGAATTTTCCGGGTGCCATCGTCTCCGCTTCACAGCCGACCAACACCCGGCCGGAAAATCCGGGCGCCTCAAGAAGATCCCGGCGCAGCCTTTCGATCTGCCCCGCCCCCTGGTTCTGATACCATTCCGAGGGATGTATTGCAGGGTTCACCCAGACGTGATCGGTAAATCCGATGGTCTTCAGGCCCAGCTCCCCCGCCCGCTGCAGGATATTGCGCGGCGTTTGATGAACCTTGTCGCTACAGCAATTCGACATATAGGTGTGCACATGCAAGTCGTGGTCGGGTTTCAGCATGTCAGGTAGCCATCTTTTCGTCAATCACCAGCGTCATGCGCTGGGTCGTGAAGTTGTAGTCGTCGAAGGTGCCGGAAGAGACCATGCAGACCGTCCGGCCATCCGCGCTCATCCATTTTGCAGGGAAAACGGGCTGATAGCCGCCATAGCTGCCCCAGTTGTCGTCGCGGTAAAAGAGCGACCACGGCCCCCACGGCTCCGGCGCCTCGAACAGCGTGAGCTGGCTCGGGTAAGCCGCCTGCGGGTATGGGAGCTGGTGCAGCGGACGCGGCTTGTTGGTCTGCGCATCGTAGAACCCGTAGTTGCCCATGAAATAGCGTTTGAGGCCGGGATTGTAGGTGACGTGGTTCTCCCCGGTCATCAGCGGGTAGCGGAAGACCGGCACGGCGGCGGCATCATCTTTCGACCATTGCGGGCCAGCGTATTTGTCGAGGCCGACACAGAATTCCCAGGCCTTGCGGTCAAGGATCTTTTCGCGCGGCACACGGCCGAGCAGCATGTAGTCGCCGTTCTCCCAATAGCTGTTGCCGTCATCGGCGGCCGGGAAATAGGCATAGACATAGCCGTCGCGCGCGCCGGCGTAGTCGCGTCCGAACTGGAGGAAGTGGCAGGAGCTGAGCCGGCCACTGAAGAAATCCACAGGCGTGGCTTCCCGGTTCCATGTCTTGCCCATATCCCGCGAGGTGATGATCCAGCCGTGGATATTGCGCTGGCGGTTGAAGCGGGGGTCCTCGCCGTAGTGCATCGCCTCCACGGCGAAGAAGAGCGTGCCATCCATGCAAAGCAAGCCCGCGGGCTTGACGCCCCGGTCCGGATCCGACGGCGGGATGCGGCAGTATTGCTTCACAGTGACCGGCATATTATCAACGAGGAAGAGATTACCCGGGGGCGGTCCTTCGATCCGCCAAAAGTTCATGGGACTGTCGAGGTTGTCCCCCGCCCCGCCGTAAAGGTTGTCGTCTGACGCCCATGTGAGCGGCCACATGTCGCCATCGCCTTTGTGATAACGGTATTTCGCCGGCTTCACGCCGACAATCAGCTTGCTGGCCGGATAGTTTGGGGCTGGTATCTCCTGCATGGCTTTTTCTCCTTTATCGGACCTCAGCACTGAGGTTCATTTCATAATTCGATCTATCCATGAACACCTCGGTCAAATTCGACTGAACGTTGGCTTGTGCAGCGGCGACGAATCCGAGCCGCATATAGAAGGCCAGCGCGCGCTGGTTCGTCTTCATGACCTTCGCCACGATCCGGTTCAGCCCCAGTTCCCCGAATCCGAGCTTCAGCAACTCCAGCAGGGCGGCCCGGCCGTAGCCCTTGCCCCATTCGTGGACATCCCCGATGGTGATCTCGATCTCCGCTTTGCCTTTTTCGACGCCCTTGAAGCCGACGGTTCCAAGGGGCTGGTGGTCTAAAGGACGCTCAATCATGAATGCGAAAGGGTTTTTGACCATCTTCCCGCTGAACCATTGCCGCAGATCCGGGTCCGTCGCTGCCGTTGGCTGGAACGCCCCGATAACCGTGGCCGCCCAAACTTCCGGGTTGTTCAGCCATGCCACGACCAGCGGAAAATCGGATTCCCGCATTGGCCTAAGAGTTATCTGCGGCATCTGCACACTCAACATCCCTCCCGATAACCGTGTCATTTACACAAACTTGATCGAATTAAACCGTCGTGGACTACCCTTTTCTTGATTTCTTTAAATTGTCTGCCAGCCTTCTTCCAACCCACACCAGTATTAATCCGATGAGGGCTACAGGGAGAAAAATGGCCGTTGCCTCTATTCTGGTCATTTCGCGCGGGACAAGCAATCGCGCGCCAAGCCAGACCGCATTTGCCACAGCCATGAGCGCGCCAAAAATCTGAAGAAACATTGCCATTGATCTAACTATCCACCTTTCCGGTTCTCGCAACTAACGTCAGGATGAGCATTTAGTGAACCGTGCGCTTGTTAGCTGTCCGTCTCTCTTGGTTGCCAACCCTCAGCAATGCGTTCAACCAACAGCGTGTTGTTCCATACACCAGGCATGACGGGAAACTTTCGCTGTTCTTCTGACAAAGTCCCCACACGCCATTCCCGTTCACCATCCCAGAGAAACCAAATCCGAACGTGTCCATTCGCATCTGCATTCCCTTGCCTGAATACCGGAAAAGGGCACGCCCATTCAGGAATCGGTTCTTCGGCCACTACGCGCACAAGCTTGCGGTTGCATGCTGCACCGAGTGGAAAGAAGACGAGAAAACGTTCCTTCTGTTGCACTAGAGAACCGAATTCTTTTAGGCAACTCGCATAAAGGCCGGGAAGCACGCGAAGTAGGGCTCCATATCTGGGAGGTTTCTCATGCTTGTGCGTGTATTGTGCATAGGCAAAGCCTGCTGGTGTCGAAATCTCAATCACATCTCCAATTCTCGGACGAGTTCTGGTGACCGTTCCCATATCAACTTTCATCTAATGTTGTTCACACAAACCCGATCATCGTTTCCTAGCCCCCGAAATGCCGGGCGATCTCCTGGCGGGCGATCTCGATGGCGCGGCGCGGCTTGTTCAGGTTGCCGTGCACGGTGTACACATCGCGGTAGATGAATTCCACAAACACGTCGCGGGTGGCGTCGAGCGTCTCACGGATGCTCGCGGCCCAGGCGGCCTCGTCCAGCTTTTCATCCACGCCGATGAACCGCGGATCGGGCTTGCGCGAGAAGACAATGCCCGTACCGCGCAGGGCGTCGCCCATGAACTGCTGGTCGCACCAGCGCGAGATGGACACTTTCTTGAGGTGCGGCATCCGACGGATATGCTCCCAGAGCGGATGGGCCGGCTCGCAGCAGCCCCAGTAGAGCAGCCCCATGGGCTCGCAGATGGCGCGGTAGTACGGCGCACAGAACTCGCCGAACATCTCAGGGGAAATCCCCACGGTCTCCTGGCTCTCCGAGGACCCCCACATGTCGCACATGCGGGCCGGGCCGCCCTTGTAGCCCGGGGACGGCAGGCGGGTGGTGAAGTTGTAGCTCGAGCCAAAGCTCTCCTGGTTGTCGTTGTTGAGGATCAGCAGCCCTTCTTTTTCGGCCCAGCGCATGACGAAGAGCACATTGTCCCGCAAACGGGTCAGCAGCGCATGCAGGGCCTCCGGCTCGTCGTACATGGCAAGGAACAGGCGCTCCATGCCCATCAGCCGGACCAGCATGGAGGTCAGGCCGGTCCATGCCATGATGCCGGAGCGGATCGCCACCGGCAGGCAGCCGCCGAAGAGCTCTTCAAGGAAGGCTTTCCAAGCCAGGGTCTTTTCGCGGTCCACCTGGCAGGTGGCGGCCTTGACCAGGTGCATGTCGCGCTTGAGGTCCGTGATGGGATGCAGAAATTTGTAGCCGGTCTCGATGCCCTGCCCGTCCTTGATGCCGATCCGCTCGACATTGATGCCCATGCAGTTGACGTCCGCGAACCAGTAGATGTCATAGGTATCGGGGGTGACCTTGTCATCGTTCAGGAGCTCATGGTTGCGAATGTGCTTCAGGAGCCGCTTCTCGATCTGGCGGCCGGTTTCGGTTTTGCATTGCAGCAGGCTGGACGGGAGGAAGTCGCGCTCGAAGGTCCAGGTCTCGACCACCACGGGCGGAATGGCGCCGGGCTGGCCGTCATTGAGGGCGTACCACATCTTCTTGCGTTTCGCCATCACGGGCAGGGCCGCGTATCCGGCTTGTTTCTTCGCCAGTTCGCGCAGGTAGGTGCGTTCGTTCGCCGGCAGGTTCCATTCCATGACGTTCCCTTTCAAAGCAAGATGTTGCGCTGATTGTGCCAAGCAACTCTGCCGCCGTCAAATCGCAAAAAGCGTGTAAGACGGAAAAGCACCGTAATGTTTCACGCAAAGGCTCAAAGTTCGCCAAGGTTCAGCACGGCGGCGATGCATGGCCGGAAACTTTAATGCAGGTTGCATTTCGGGTGAAAACGGATGCGGCGATCTTGGGCGCTGGCATTGTTCTCGCGGGTGGTGCGGATACTTATCCAGCCCCACCCGCGACGCCGCGCCATCATC
>Ga0073936_10000294_pt1 | contig 74257 bp, 46 predicted proteins | sample AliMusrvi5mmetaG_FD_87041 | JGI IMG/M metagenome (GOLD analysis project Ga0073936, IMG submission 87041) | Freshwater lake bacterial and archeal communities from Alinen Mustajarvi, Finland, to study Microbial Dark Matter (Phase II) - Alinen... | ecosystem: Environmental > Aquatic > Freshwater >... | reverse complement strand
CGCGTGGACGCGCAACTTGACCAACTCATCTACGAAGCCTTTCCGCAAGCCAAGGCTTCCTGATTCTGTCAGAAATCTTGCTACTTTCATTTAGATTTTACTTAGATTAGACGGCTAGTGCGGTTCTGGAGCGATTTCGTTCACGGACAGACGCTGAGTGCGATTCTGGCGGCGCAGGGTGCGATGGGTGCACGCGAAGCGGCCGACATCAAGGCAAGCAACGTGATGCGCGAAGTGGGGGGCAGAATCCTGCTGCTCGATTTCGGGCTTACGCACGATATCGGCGCGAGCGTGCCTTCAGGCGGGACACCAGCCTATATGGCGCCGGAATTGATACTGGAACGGGCGCCCTCGCATGCGAGCGACATCTTCGCGCTGGGAGTGCTGCTGTTTCAGCTACTGATGCTCAAATTTCCGTTCCAGCGATCCATCATCGGGCTGCCGTCAAAGAGGTTGCGTCTGCTGGACGAACAGCCCGATCTTGCCGAGGCGCTGTTGCGGGTGATCGATAAGGCAACGGAAACAGATCCGGGCCTGCGGTTCCAAACCGCGGGAGAATTAATTGCCGCACTTTCCGGGGCCGTAGACCGTCAGGAGACCACGCGATCTGTGCCAGCGGCTCCACGGCGCGGAAAGTGGATGCTGGACGCTGCTGCCGCGGTCGCGGTGACCGTGGGAGGAGTGTGGGTCTATCAACGTTCGGGTGGTTCGCCGGTTGGCGGCAGCGCACACGCAACTTACAATCAGGCGCAGGAGCTTCTGGATCATTACTATCGGCCCAAGGCGATTGAGCAGGCGATCGGCCTGTTTGAGAAGACCACGACGGAGGACCCGAAGTTCGCGCTGGCTTATGCAGGGTTGGCGCGGGCTCATTTCCTGCAGTACTGGCAGTTGCGGGATACGTCGCATATCGAACCTTCGAAGGCTGCGGCGACAAAGGCGCTTGCGCTCGAGCGGAATCTGCCGCCGGTGCATGTGACGTTGGGCAGGCTGTACACGGAGACGGGGCGGAATGATCTGGCGGTACAGGAGTTGGACGAGGCGATGCGCCTGGCCCCACACAATACCGAAGCGCATCAGGCGCTTGCGGAGTTGTAATTCCGGCAGGGCAGGACCGCGGACGTGGAAACATAACTTCGGAAGGCGACGGATCTGGCGCCGGAGGACTGGCGATTCCGAATGGAGTTGGGATACTATTACCTGCGAACAGGCAAAATGGACAATGCCATTGAGGCATATCGTGAGGCAGCAAAACTCTCGGCTGACAATCCGCGCCCGATCACCAATCTGGGGGTAGCGCTTCGCCGTTTGGGGAAGACAAAGGAGGCGATCGCATTGAACCCCTCTGCCTATTACGCCTGGGAAAATCTGGCCTCTTCCTTAGCGCATATCCCCGGACGTGAGCAGGAAGGTAAAGCGGCTCGCGAGAAGGCAATCGCATTAGGGGAAGAACTTAGGAACTTATTACGCACAGAACGGCGCTTTGGACAAGAGCTTGCTGCTACCTAACCAAGCGTTGGCACTCGCTGCGGAAGATCCGCAGGTGCTTTACTGGACCGCTGTGGCGAGAGAGCGGAAGCACAAGCGGCAAGAAGCATTGCATTTGATTGAGAAGGCGTTGGAGAAGGGGTTAGTGTTACGTGATGTACTACGCAATAGTGACCTGAGTAACTTGCGGTCCGACGCCGTGTTTGTGAAGTTATCCGCGAAGTTGAATTCAGAAAAACACTAAAGAGAAGACCTCAAGATGCAATCAGCGTTCATTACTGGCTATGGGATTGACATGCCCTACATGCCGCCATTGTGGCTAGGCTTCGGCGATGATAATCCGGACCACCCGGTTCCCAAACCAAAGAAGAAGTAAGATACCTTTACAGAGGCGCGGGGATTCACGCTCGCGCCTCTGCCTTCCATCCTATGCCACAGGACCTATTCCTCCCTCTTGGCGTGCAGGCCGAAACCGGCGAACTGCTGCCTACTATCGAGAGCGATACGCTCGCTGATTTTTCAAGCCTCCCCGTGGAAGCGCATCTCGCCGATCTGCCGAAAAGCATGGCGGAGAACTGGCAGGACGCCCCTCCCTTCGGCACCGACTGCGATGTGCGCGACATGAACAACCTGGCGGAAACTGGTTGGGCCATCCTTTTCTCCAATGAGACGAGCGATAACGTGAAGCGAATGCTGCAACCGCTCATCGAGTTGCGCCAGCGCCAGGTAGGCAACGACGCACTGTTCAAGATATTCGATGGCGGAGAGAGTTTCCAGAAAGGCGATACGGCTGAGACCTGGCTTTCGCGGCGTAGCGCCGACGGCATTCCGATGGCCGACGTGGATCCGGCCAAGGGCGTACCATTCTACCTCCTGATCGTCGGGTCGCCGGAAGAGATCCCATTCGAGTTTCAATACGGCCTGGATCTGTTCTGGGCCGTGGGGCGGCTATGGTTCCCAACCGCCGCCGAGTATGGCCAGTATGCGGAGGCCGTCGTGCGCTATGAGAACGCCGGCACACGGGTAGAGACGGCGCGCCAGATGGCCATCTTCGCGCCGCGCAACGGCCAGGACAAAGCGATGGAGCTGCTGACAGAGAATCTGGCTGTGCCGATGACGCGGCCCTCGAACACCAAACCGCCGTTCGGCGAGAAGCAGAATTTCCGGCTGCGCAAATATTTCGGCGAGGCGGCGACGGTGGAGTCACTCGACCAGATCTGGCGCGGCAAGATCCCCCACGGGCGGCCCGCGTTGGTCTTTACGGGATCGCACGGCATGGTGTTCTATTCCGGCGACCGGCGGCAGGCCAATCAACAGGGCGCGATTGTGTGCAATGAGTGGCCGGGGGTAGGCGCGCCAAAGAGCAAACAGTATTTTGCAGCGGACGATGTGGCGAAGGATGCCCGGCTCGATGGCATGATCCACTTTCTGTTTAACTGCTACGGCGCGGGGAGCCCGCGCAAGGATAACTTCGCCGGGCTTTCGCAGCGTCCTTCGCTGGTGGCCGAGCAGCCGTTTCTGGGGCGGCTTCCGCAGGTGTTGCTGAAGCAGGGAGCGCTGGCGGTGCTGGGCCATGTGGACCGGGCGTGGTCTTCGTCGTACCGGTCGGCGCTGGGGCCGCGGATTGAGGGCTTTCGCGGCGTGGTGAGCCAGTTGCTGATGGGGGACCGCATCGGCTATGCGACGGACCGGTTGAACCGGCAGTGGTCGACGCTATCGATCGATATCGTGCAGGCGGTGGAGGCGAGGCTGGAGGGCGACGAGTTGAAGTCGAAGTGGATTGCGCGCAATAACGCGCGGAATTATATTGTGGTGGGCGACCCGGCGGTGCGGCTGCGGGTGGCGGATATGGGCGTGTTGGCGGATTAGGGTTTTGCTCCTTCGCCTGGGGGGAAGGCGGGGCAGGTTTTCCGGTAGGGCACGGTTGGGCCGATGTATTGGCGCCATTCGGCAAGCGAGAGGTTGCGGCCGGCGAGGCGGCAGAATCGCGCGGTCCAGGAGTTCGGGTCCATATCCCAGAGCAAAACGCTTCCTTCTCTCCCGGCGGAGGCGAGCGTTTTGCCGTCCGGGCTGAACGCGACACTGTTGACAGCACCGGAATGTCCTTTGAGTGGGTCGCCGAGGGGTTGTCCCGTGGCCAGGTCCCACAGCCTAATGGTAGCGTCATTGCCGGCGGAGGCGAGCGTCTTGCCGTCCGGGCTGAATGCGACACTATTGACCCCAAAGGAGTGTCCCTTGAGCGGATCACCGAGGGGTTGGCCCGTGGCCACGTTCCACAAACGTACGGTTTGGTCATTCCCGGTTGAGGCAAGCGTCCTGCCGTCTGGGCCAAATGCTACGCTCGTGACAATGTTGAAATGTCCCTTGAGCGGATCCCTTAGGGGCTGGCGCCTGGCCACGTTCCATAACTGGATGATTCGGTCCTCCCCGGCTGAGGCGAGGGTCTTGCCGTCCGGGCTGAATGCGATACTCCAGATCCATCCGGTATGCCCTTTGAGCAGCTCACCTAGAGGCTGGCCCGTGGCCAAGTCCCACAGACGTACGTGGCCCTCCCCGGCTGAGGCGAGCGTCTTGCCGTCAGGGCTGAGCGCGACACCTTTTCCCGAAAAGGGATGTCTTCTGAGCGCACCGCGAAAGGGCTGCCCCGTGGCCACATCCCACATCCTCACGGCATTGTCGTGCCCTGCGGAGGCGAGCGTCTTGCCGTCAGGGCTGAATGCGACATTGCGGAGGAAGCCGGAATGTCCTTTGAGCGGATCCCCCATGGGCTTGCGCCTAGCCAAGTCCCACAACCGGACGGTTTGGTCTTGCCCGGCTGAGGCGAGCGTCTTGCCGTCCGGGCTGAATGCAACGCTCGCGACATAACCAGAATGCGCTTTGAGCGGATCACCCAGGGGTTGGCTCCTGGCCACGTCCCACAACCGTAGGGTTCCGTCCTTCTCGACTGAGGCGAGCGTCTTGCCGTCAGGGTTGAATACGATGCTGACGATACGACTGGAATGCCCTTTAAGCGGATCATCGCCTAGGGGCTTGCGCCGAGCCACGTCCCACAGACGTACGGTTTGGTCCTCCCCGCCTGAGGCGAGCGTCTTGCCGTCCGGGCTGAATACGAGCATCGTGACAGAACCGGAATGCCCTTTGAGCGGATCACCTAGGAGCTGGCGCTTGGCCACATCCCACAACCGAACGATTTTGTCCCAACTGCCTGAGGCGAGCATCTTGCCGTCTGGGCTGAATGCGACACTAGTGACACCAGCGGGATGTCCTGTGATCGGATTTCCAACGGGCTGGCGCTTGGCCACGTCCCACAGCCGAATGGTCTTGTCATAGCTGCCTGAGGCGAGCGTCTTGCCGTCCGGGCTGAATGCGACACTCTCGACATCACTGGAATGCCCTGTGAGCGGACCTAGGGGCTGGCCCGTAGCCACGTCCCACAGCCGACTGGTTTGGTCCGAACTGGCAGAGGCGAGGGTCTTGCCGTCCGGGCTGAATGCGACACTGTAGACAAAACCGGAATGCTCATTAAGAGGTTCTCCCTGTGGCCGCCAACTGGCCACGGCCCACAACCTTAAGGTTCCGTCCTCTTCGGCGGAGGCGAGCGTCTTGCCGTCCGGGCTGAATGCGACACGGTAGACAAAACCGGAATGCTCATTAAGAGGTTCTCCAAGGGGTTGGCCAGTGGCCGCGTCCCACAACCGAACGGTCTGGTCTAGCCCAGTTGAGGCGAGCGTCTTGCCGTCCGGGCTAAATGCGGCAGAATAGGCGATGGAGTGGAGATTCAGGGTCGCGAGTAGATGAGGTTTCGCCTGGAGCACCAGCAGGCCGACGTTGCGCGCTTCAAAACCAGCGTACGCCCGCAGGGCTTCGATGCTGAGCAACGCGGCCAAGTCATGTTGGGTCTCTTTCTTCAGAAGCACAGCGTTGGCGAGCCTTCCTGAGTTCGCCAACCGGGTCTCCTCCTCAGCCACAATCAGGGCATTTTTCGCCCTGTTCCTTTGCTCCTCGGCCACTTCTTTTTCATTCCTTGCCTCAACTGCCGACGCCTCAGCTTTGCTTTTCTCCGATTCAGCCCTATTCGCTTCACCCACGGCAATTGCTCGTTGACGGTCTGCTTCTGCACTTTGGCGAAGTGCCCAGAGAGTGAGGCACGAAAGAATCAGCATCACCACAGCAGCGCCAATCATCAGGCTTCGCCTTCGCTTCCTGGTTTCACGCTCCGCATCCTCACTCCGCTCGAGGAATTTCCGTTCCGCCTCCGTCAGCTCCTCCGGCTCCTCCGCCGCATACCGCCGGGCATCGGCCAGGGCGGTTCCGGTGAGGAGACGCTCGGCATCCCGCGCCAACGCATCCGCGACAGGGTTGCGATACGTCGCGTGCCACGCCAGATTGTCTTCCCGTACCGGTTCCACCAGACGGTCATGCGCCAGTTCGCAATATGAGTCGTGGCCGCGCGGTTCGGGGCGCACGATATAGCATGCCATCAGCCTGGCCACCGCCTCATCGGGCATCCCGGCGGTTTCCTTGCGAAGCGGATCCTGATAGAGCAGGGCACGCGTGCCAGCCGGCGTGATCAACTGTTTACCGAACCAGTCCCGCAGCGCGCGTTCGCGGACGCCGGTCTCTTTCGCAGCCGCCAAAGAGTCGCGATAAAACTGAATCAACGCGTCGTTCACCCTGGCGTGATTCCTGAGATCCTCTTCGTCGATCTCCGGCTTGGTCCGGTTCGTTTCCGCCGCCAATCGCGACCACAGCTGGCGACAGACGATTTGCAGCTGCACCGGCTCCACGTACAGGCCGAGCGAGTCATCCTCCGGCGAGCGGCGCAGATCGTCCACCAATTGCTCGGCCACGCCGGCGGCAAACGGCATCCCGGCCAGCGCCGCGGGCCGGCTCACCGCATCCACGGCGCTTGCCACCCCGAGCCGCTCCAGGCGCATACGCGACCGCATGCGATCGGGCAGCAGCGAAGCATAGGCATCCAGATAAGCCAGATACTCTTCCCGCATGGAGAGCAGCAAGCTAAGCTGCGGTAAGGCGTCCAGACAGGCGCCCAACTGCTCAAAGAACTCCCGCCGGTGACTGGTCCATTCGGGATGGAAGGTGAAGATCTCCTCGAATTGATCGATAATGACGAGCTGCGGCAGCTGCGCTTCGCCTCCGATTGCAGCCATCGCCGAAGCGAATGCATCGGTGAAACTTTTGCCGCGCAGGGCCGCTTCCGGCAGATTGGGAAACAGCGTGGAGAGGACGTTTTGCACGTAGGGGTTGCCCAAGGTGGCTGCCCCCATTACGCGCCCGATGGGAAACGTCACTACGCCTTCCGACCGCTTGAGTTCGGGGATCAGGCCGGCCCGCAACAGCGATGTTTTTCCAGCGCCCGATTGCGCGTGCAGGAGCACGGCACGCCGAGCGATCACGAGCGAGCATAGTGTGCCGGTCTCGCGGACGCGGCCGAAGAAGCGCTCGCTGTCGCCGGTTGTAAATGGGCCCGGGCCGATGTAGGGATTGACGCGGTTAGGCATTGCGATACTCCTTCCATCTGGAAGATAGATCGGTCATGAACTGCAGCGTTGTGCCCCAGTAGATTTCGATCTTCGATTCGCTGAAGTAGCGCTTGAAGTATTCGACGACTTCCTTTTCCTTAGCTGCGTCGGGCTGGCTCGATTCCAGCTGCACCGCCACTTTCAACGCGCCCCAGCGCTTCATGTCGATGTTGGCGAGCAGGCCGCGGGTGATGATCTTGAAATCCAGATCCTCCAAGCCATAGCCGAGAAACAAGAGCGTGGAACGGGCCAGCAGCGAATTCACGTTCTCAGGCAGGAAGTGTTCGTTGTCGCGCGAGATGCGCGCCAGGTAATCGAGATGGTCGTCTTCACTCAGGACGATGGACTCCAGATCGGCATCCGTGCCGAACAGGTGCAGGACGGCCGGGGCTTCGGGCGTTGGGGCCGGCTCCAGATTGCGCTGATCGAGCGACTTTTCGCGCCACGGCACCACCTCGCGGCGGACCTTGCCCTTCTGGTTTTCGTCAAGTCTGGCCTGCAGCGCTTCGGTCATGAAATTGTCGAAGTTGGTAGTCAGGTAAAGCGGCAGGTCCAACCCGGCCAGCTGGCGGTGAATCTCATCTTCAAACAGGGTGCGGCTCAGGGTGCCCCATTTCGCGGCGGAGATGGCTTCGGAGAGTGTTTGATCCATGCGTTTGGGGCCGGCCGCATCGCCCATGCGCTTGCGGAACTGGGCCACGAGGCGGGAAACTACCTGGTCGCGGGGCTCCATGTAATCGATGGAGCCGATGAACTGCGTGACGCGCGGCAGACTCTCGATGTCCGGGAAGGGGTATTTGTAGCTGGCGGCCAGTTGGCGGGCCAATTCCTGTTTGGATGGGAGCAGGTGGTTGGTGACGCCGGGGCCGATAAACGGGATGCAGCGTTTCGCGGCGATCTTCGTAAACAGCGCTTGCCAGAAGCCTTCGCCGAGAGAGCTGTGCACCACGCCACGCTGGCCGAACAGCTGCCCGCTGCGCAGGCGCATGAACAGGACGGGGATGGCCGCGCCGGGCAGCCGGGAGGTGATCACCGAAGAGCGTGCGTTGTTGGCGGCGCGGTCCACCTGGCCGTGTTTGACGAGTTCGCTATAAAAGGTTTGGCTGAATTTGGTGGCGGTCGCGACGGGGATGTTATCTTGCATCGCGATCACCGCCGGCACGCCAGCGGCGATCAGGCGCGGCGCGAGTCCGCGGAAGGCATCGGCGGGGCTGCGCATCGCGGTCTGGCAGCTGGAGAGATAGACGAGGCGGAGCTTGTCGTCGGTGTTCGCTCCGGCATCCGCCAATTGGCGGCCCAGCATGGCGGCGATATCCGTGTCCTTGACAGACAAGACCTCGTTTTTCTTTTCGGCATTGCACAGCAGAAGATGGGCGGCGCCTGCTTTGAACTCTCCGTGACCGATGAAGTGCAGAATGTGGAAGCCAGTGCGCAATGCGGCTTCGATGGCTTCGAGCGTGCAGGGGCCGTCCAGTTGCACGAGTTCGATATTCTTGTTTTCCGCGGTGGCCTCGTTGAGTGTGTTTAACTCCAATTCGGGATCGATGACGGCAAGGTCGAGATCGTCCAATCCTTCGGGATTGGCGACGGCGACCAGTACGCGGATGGGCCGCTTGAGGATGGGGCTGCCCGGGACCCAGGCGCCGGCGATATAGCGGGAAAATGGCGTGGCATCCGTCGCGCAAAGGTCCAGCGGGATGCCGCCATCGTTGGTATCCTGCAACATCTCCCAGGGGATCGCGTGCAGTCCGGGCGCTCCTTCGTCGATGCGCAGGCGGATGCGGCGATTTGGCTGCTGGCCGCGGGCGTTGGCCCAGGCTTTCTTCAAGGCATCGCTCGAGAAGAGCCAGGCGAAGAGCCTCTGGCCGTAGGTTTCGCTGGGGGTTGGCGGGGGGAGATCGGGCGTGAGGAGACCGCGCGGAAATTCCTGTTCTCCGTTGAAGGTGATCTCAACCGGGTAGCCGTTGGCATCTTTTTGAAGAATTCGAATTTCCAGGTCTGCGTAGTTCAATGTGTCTTCCAGTTGTCCGGCGCCTCACCGGGTATCGTGGATTATACCCTGATCAATAAGACTCGGGTTAGTATGGATTGAAAGTCAAACCATGCGCCTTGCGATTCAAATTCTATTCGCCTCCTGCCTGCTCCAGGCGGCCGATCCCATGCCCGCGTTCCGGCCTGGCACGCGTGTTCTTTTTCAGGGCGACTCCATCACGGACATGAATCGGGGCCGGACGGCCGACCCGAACCACATCCTTGGACACAGCTATGCGTTTCTCATCGCCGCTAAGTATGGGGCGATGTTGCCCGGGCGTAACATCGTGTTTATGAATCGCGGTGTCAGCGGGAATAAGGTCTCCGATCTTGCGGCGCGGTGGGAGAAGGACACGCTGGAGTTGAAACCGGATCTGCTGAGTATTCTGATTGGCATCAACGACACGTCGCGGCAGGTGCCGGTGGAAGAGTACGAACAACAGCTGGATAAGCTGCTGGCGGAGACGATGGCCGCGAATCCGAAGCTGCGACTGGTGCTGGGCGAGCCGTTCACGCTGCCTGGCGGGAAGCGGAAGCAGCCTTATGACGAATGGCGCGCGGAGGTGCAGAAGCGTCAGGACGTGGTGGCGAAGCTGGCGGCGAAGTATCATGCGGCCTTTGTGCGGTATCAGGGAGTGTTTGACGCGGCGGCCAGGCGGGCACCGGCTGAGTATTGGATTTGGGATGGGGTGCATCCGACTTATGCGGGGCATCAGTTGATGGCCGATGAGTGGGTGCGGTGCGTGAAGAAGTTTTGGCGGGCTGGGCGGGACTGAAACTGCCAGGATCGCTGCGTTGAGGCGTGTCGTTTTTGGGGACGCAGCAAGCTACGTCCCCGTAGCGGCGTTTAATGCGATGCGAGCCACTGGCTGGCGGTGGCGTGGTCAGGGAAGCAGCGCAGGATTTCGGAGAGTTTGGTTACCTCCAGTAGTTTCACTATGTGTTGCGGGGCGTGCAGTAAACAGAGGTGACAGTTACGCTGGCCGGCGTTGGTATAGAGGATCATCAGTTCGCCGAGGCCGGCGCTATCGAGCATCTTCACGGCTGCCATATCGAGGAACAGCGCTCGCGGTTTCGATTCGGTCAACAGCCCTTCGGCCTTCTGGCTGAGCTGCCGTAATTGCGGGCCCAGCGTCAGATTGCCATCAAGGGACAGGTTGACGATGTCGCCGTATTTGGTAATCCTGATTTCCAGCGACATTACCTGGCCACCTCTCGCGCGGCGCGGATTGCATCCTTCAAGCCGAGATTCTTGACCAACCGCAAGAGATAGTTGGGATGCAGACCAAGGATCGCGGCCGCGCCTTTATAGTCGCCTGCCGATTGGCTGTACGCACGCAGAATGCTTTCGCGTTTGGCGTCCTGCACCGTCGATTGATAGGGTGCCAGTTCCGTCTCGCCGGCGGACTCCCAGACACGCTCGGGCAGATCGGATGGCAGCACCTGGTCGCCATCGCCCATCACCACTGCATGCTCAATCGCGTTTTCCAATTCGCGGACATTGCCCGGCCAATCGTATTGCTCCAGACATCGCTGCGCTTCGCGGGTGAGGTGCATGCCCTGCCCGCCGAACTGGTTCAAGAAATGAGCGGCCAGCAATGGGATATCTTCCTTGCGTTCACGCAAGGCCGGAGTACGCAGAGTGACCACATTCAGGCGGTGATAGAGGTCCTGGCGGAACTTGCCTTCTTTGGCAGCCTGCTCCAGGTCGCGATTGGTTGCCGCGACGATGCGCACGTCGACTGCAATCGTCTTTGTGCCGCCCACTCGTTCGAACTCGCGTTGCGCCAGCACTCGGAGCAACTTGGCCTGCAGAGGCGCGGCCAGTTCACCGATCTCGTCGAGGAACAGCGTGCCGCCAGCGGCCATTTCGATCTTGCCTTTCTTCAGCGCGGCGGCTCCAGTGAAGGCGCCCTTCTCATGGCCGAACAGTTCGCTCTCCAGGAGGTTATCGGCGATGGCGGCACAGTTGATGGCGACAAACGGCATCTCCGCGCGCACACTGCCGCGATGCAGCAGGCGTGCTACCAGTTCCTTGCCGGTGCCGCTTTCGCCGTGAATGAGGACGGTGGTGTCGCGATTGGCCAGCCGCTCGATGCGCTCCAGCAGTTTCAAAACGGCAGGACTGGCGCCGACGATGCCTCCGTTGCCTCGCAGATGCTGGTCCAGATCTTCGCGCAACCTCTCCACTTCGCGGACGCTTTCAATCGCCACCGCCGCGAGGCTGGCGATTGCGGACAACGTTTCCATGCAGGAGGCGAGCGAGGCATCGGAGGAGACGGCGATCAGGCCGGTCAGCGCTCCGGCTGCATAGATTGGAATCGCAGCCGAGGAGCCTTGGCCAGAGAGCCAGGGGCCTGTCTCCAGGACATGGTTCCAGGCTTCGCTGGCGCCGGGAAAGCCAAGGGTCAGAAACCGCGCCGCAACCTCTTCTTCTGTCCGGCCGAGCACGACAAAGCCATGGCTGCAGTTCACGAACTCCCCCAGCAGCAGCATCAACTGCTGCGCGATGTGCTCGCGCCGCGCAGCCGTGGTGGCTCCGGCGAGGGCGCGGAAGAGGAACAGCAGCACGGAAGCCTTGAGCAGCACGGTCTTGGGACTGTGATCCTGGTTGTCCATTATCTGTTTGGTGAACGCTATTATCCTAAATCTTCGATGCCCTGCGTTACGATCAATCAAAACCCAATGAAATCAAGCCGTTGGTGATTGGCGCACGGCATGCATAAGAGAGGGCACAGGAGAAGTCACAATGGCACTCATCATTCGTACCAGACAAACAGGCGAGGTCAGCATCATCGACCTGGCTGGAAGCATTAAGTTGGGCGATGGCACCACGCAACTGCGCGATGCGATCCGCACGGCCCCCGGCGAAAAGCCGCAGGTCCTTTTGAACCTGGCGCAGGTGGATTACCTGGATAGCGCCGGACTGGGAGAGTTGGTCGGCTCCTTCACCTCCATCGCCGGGCGCGGCGGTTCGGTGAAGCTGTTACATCCGCAAAAGAAGCTGACCTCTTTGCTCACGTTGACAAAACTCTACACCATCTTCGAATCGTTCAACGACGAAGCGGAAGCGTTGGCGAGTTTCAATGGCCGATAGAAATGGTGGATACTATGACGATGCTGCACTCGCACGAACACGGCGAAACAATTGAACTCCAACAGAAGCTCGCCCGCGTGCAAAGCTTGCTCGAAGCCTCGCGCCAGGTGCACTCCACCATCCGGCTGGAGGAAGTTCTGGATTGCGTGCTGGAGATCGCGGCGAAGGAGCTTGAAGCCGAAGGCACCTTCTTTTCGGCGAGTGAAGTTCTGCGCGACGTGCATCGCACCGTCTATGGCAAAGTGCCCGATGACTGGACGCGCTGGACAGAAGCCGACGAACCTCCGGGCTACGCCAGCGCGCCGCTTACGGGATCTCGCGGGGAGGTGCTCACCCACCTTGTGGTGTACCGCTCGCAACCGCTGCATCTGGAGGAGCTCGATTTTCTGGAAGGGCTCGCTCTGCAATCGGCGCTGGCGGTGGGCAACGCCCAGCACCACGCGCGCATGCTGGAATGGGAGCGCGTCCAGATTGATCTCGACGCGGCGCGCGCCATTCAGCGCAGCCTGCTGCCGCAATCGACGCCTGATATCGAGGGCTATTCGCTCGCGTTCCGGTCGATCACCTGTTATGAGGTGGGTGGCGACTATGTCGATATGCTGCCCCTTAACGACGGGCGACTGATGCTGGTGCTGGCCGATGTGGCGGGCAAGGGCTTGGCGTCGGCACTGATGAGCATGTCGTTCCGGTCGGCGTTTCGCGCGATCGCGGGCACGGGCCTGCCGCTGGCGGAGATGGCCGCACGCATGAATACGCTGCACTGGCAGGAGGGCACGGAGGCGCGGCGCAGGTACGTGACATCGATCATCGGCTGCCTGGACCCGGCCACGAATTCGATCGAGATTGTGAATGCCGGCCACAATCCGGCGTTTCTGTGCGTAGACGGGAAGGCGCCGACGATGATCGGCGCGAGCGGTCCGCCGTTGGGAATGTTGCCCGGCCGGACGTACGAGGCGGAGACGTACACGATTGAGCCGGGAACCCGGCTGTTGCTGTACACTGACGGATTAACGGAAGTGTTCCATAAGGACGAGGAGTTTGGCGAGGAGCGTTTGATGGGACTGGTGGAGACCGAATCAGGCGCCGCGAGCGCACCGCTGCTTGACCGGATCTGGAAGACGCTTTCGGAGTTCGCGGATTCACCCCGGCAATCGGATGACATGACGGCGCTTTCGATTATCCGTGTCCGGAATGAAGGAGGGGCATGATGGCCTCTGAACCAATCATCACCGAGCTGCGATTGCCATCGCGGCTTGGTTTTGAAAAAGTAGCGATGGATACGGCGGCCAGCGTGGCCGCGCTGATGGGCTTCACGACGGACCGAGTGGAGGACTTGAAGACGGCGGTTTCCGAGGCCTGCATCAACGCCATCGAACATGGCAACCAATTGAACGAATCGCTCAGCGTGGTGGTCACGCTGGCGATGAGCCCGGATTCGCTCGAGGTAGAGATCCGCGATCATGGCGAGGGCGTGCAGCATGAGATGCAGGTGCCTGACATCGACCGCAAGATGCTGGGCGAAGACGACCCGCGCGGCATGGGGATGTTCCTCATCCAGGCGCTTGTGGACAAAGTAGAGTATGGCAGGGAGCCGGCCGGCGCATTCGCGCGGCTGGTGATTCACTTGAGAACCGAGGGGGAACTTTAAGAATGGTATCGCCAACGAAAACGAAGGTTGACCAGACGGCCGAATTGGCCATACTACGCTTTGAAGGCGACATTACGAGCGCATCGCAGGACGCAGTGCTCGGGACCTATGAGAAGCTTTCCGGGGTGACGAAGATCCTGCTGGACTTCACCAAAGTTCCGTACCTGAACAGCAGCGGCATCGCACTGGTGATTCAGCTGCTGATGGCCGCGAAGAAGGCGGAGCGGAAGGTAGTGTGCTTCGGACTTTCCGCGCACTTCGTCAAAGTGTTCACCATGCTTGGCCTGGCCAAATACACCACGCTGCATGCGAGCGAAGCGGACGCCAAAGCCGCAGTCGCGTAATTGAGAGGGAGGCCCGCATGAGAAGCTTACTCGTCGCCGGCCTCCTTTTCGCAAGTCTTGCCCCGGCGCAGAATGCGCTTTATCTCGACATCAGCAAGAACTGGCTGCGGACGCTGGACGACCGGCCTTGGTATGCCAAGGCGGATTTCCCTGACAACGAGCTTCGGAATGTGGACTTGCCGCTGCCGTTGCTGCTGCGGCCGGACCAAGGGAAGTTCTACTGGCTGCGCAGGAAGGTGGAGCTTCCGAGCGGCACGGATCGCCGGCAGCTGACCTTGACGCTCGGTTCATTTGATCGAGTTTATGAAGTCTATGTGAATGGCGTTCGCATCGGCGGGACACCAGGAATGGATGTCTCCACGTTTCAAATCTCCCGCCCGCGGACCTTCGCCATTCCTGCTGAAGTTGCTTCCCGCACTGGTCCGCTGCAGATCGCGGTGCGCACCGGCCGCCCTACCGGCACTCTGAGGTTACCTTGGCTCAACGTGCCCGAAGGTCCCTATTTAATGACCTATGGCTGGAATGCACCTAAAGGACTGGGAGAGTCGTCTATTAATGCCCATTCCTTGCGCAACGCCCCCTACTTGATCACCTCACTGATTGAGATTCTCCTCGGCATCTTCATTCTGTTTCTGGGCACGGAAGATAGATTCAGACGCAAGTTCTATTGGCTGACAGCCTTTCTATGGGCCAATGGTGCTGCTGAAATCCTGCAATTTATGCAGATCGGCGTGGACACCTACCCAATGCATCTCGGCGGACAAATGAGCCGGATAGGCGTCGCGCTCGACTTAGCCGTGTACGCGGAATTTGCCATGTCCGCGTTGGGCATGCGCATGCGGTGGGCTATGCTTGGAATCTGGATAACGACCTTTGCTCTGCTGTTGCAGATGGGATTGGATCCTGCGGACTCCAACCTCTTCCCGCTTACCCGAGTATTGGGCGCACTGACGCTAGCCATCATTTTGTGGACCTGGTGGAAGATTTGCCGCGTTCGTACAGTGCGTCCCCACCACCTATTTGTCGCGACATTGGCCTTCACGGTCCTGGTGTTGATCAATCGCCACGGCTCAGATCTCGGGTTTAACCCGCGTTGGCTGATTGGCCATTATTGGTGGCCGAATTCGCAGATCATGATCGTGCTTTTGGCTGTCGCCATGCTCGTTCAAATGTTGCGCCAGTTGGCGGCAGACCGCAAAGAGAAGCAGCGACTGGCCGGCGAACTCGAAGCCGCGCGGACCGTGCAGCAGATGCTGTTCGCCAGCACGCCAGGCGTCGATGCGGTGTATGAGCCGGCGCAGGAGGTCGGCGGGGATTTTTACTTCGCGGCGGAACTGGCGGATAGAGGGCAACTGGTGGTTGTCGGTGACGTGAGCGGCAAGGGACTGAAGGCGGCGATGCTGGTTTCCACAATCACCGGCGCATTGCGCAACCGGCACAACGACGATCCCGCCGCATTACTGCTGGAGCTGAATCGCGTATTGCTGGGCGGCAGTGGATTTGTCACTGCCGTGATTGCGAAGGTCCGCTCCGATGGGAGTGTGATGCTCGCAAATGCGGGGAATCCGGCGCCATATCTTTCATGCGAGGAGGTCGCGCTACCGGCAGGTCTCCCGCTAGGCGTGGACGCCGAGGCGTCCTATGAAAGCGTTCAATTGCAGCTTTCAAAAGAGCAGACGCTCACCTTCGTATCGGACGGCGTGGTCGAGGCCGCCAACGTTCAGGGGGAGTTGTTTGGGTTTGAGCGGGCGCGCGAGATTAGTTCACAGTCCCCGGCGGAGATCGCGCGGGCCGCGCAGGCTTGGGGACAGAACGATGATATTACGGTGGTCCGTGTGCGGAGGAAATCGTGATGCGCGAGGAAGCTAAACCGCCTGCTCCACCTTGGCGTGGCACGAATGGGAAAACACACGTCGAGACGAATCTCGACGCGGCAGACATGAATGTCCGCGCTACGATTCACCGGGCAAGCATGTGTGGGCTTGGACGGAGTGATTCATGAGAACCCTCGCCGCACTGTTACTGCTGACCGCGGTGCAACTCAACGCCCAGCCCGCGCTCCACATCGATATCAGCGGCGAGTGGCGGATGCAGCGAGGCGACGATCCCACCTACGCCAGCCCCAGCATCGACGATGCGTCATGGGTCAAAGTCGAGCTGCCCTGGACCAAAGCCATCGTGAGAGAAAACTCGTGGCTGCGCCGTCAGGTCACCATTCCAGATTGGGCTGACAAATCACAACTGGTGCTGACGCTGGGCACGATAAGCAATGTCTACGAAGTCTATGTCAACGGTATAAAGATCGGCGCAACCGGCGCATTCTCCCTGGAAGCCCAGCAGATTGCGCGTCCGCGCTCGTTCCCGATTCCTGCCACCGTTGCCTCTCAAAACAACCCGATGACAATCGCCGTGCGGACCTGGCACTCCCGCCTGCGCGGCGGCAGCACTTCATGGGAGGTCTTCGCGGAAGGACCGTATCTCATCACCGATCCCTCGGGGGTCGACCCGAATTGGCCCGCCGCGGCCATCAACAAGCGAACGCTCCGCCAGACGCCCGATTTGGTAACAGCAGCCGCGCAGCTGGCTTTGGCCTTGATGCTGATCATCGCCTGGGTTGCAGAACGGAAGCGGCTCGAACTACTTCTGCTTGCCATGTATCTGCTGGTGGAGATCATCTACTCCACGGCCCTGACCCTCGCCGTGGGGATCGATACCTACCCTTGGCAATGGGGGACCGCGATGGGTATTGGGATCACGCTTCGAGCCAGCATTTTTGCCAGCTTTTGCCTGCGTTCGCTCGATTTCAAATCCCGGTGGTTGTACGCGCTCGTCTGGTTTCTCGCGGCGGGCATGTCCGCAAACCCGGTATCGGTCGATCGTCCCTTCTTTTTTGTACTGGCGGCTATGACGCTGGGGATCATCGCCTATGGATGGTGGCGGCTGGCACGGCACGGCACAACCGCTGAACACAACATCTTCGCAGTACTCCTGCTGGTTGTACTCGCAGCCCAAACCAATCGTTACGGTAGCTCCCTTGGTGTCTCGAATCGCATGGTGATCGGACGCTATGCATGGTCCATCCACGAAGTGATGGTATGGGTTCTCGCCTTCCTGATCGCCCTGCTGCTCCTGCGGCGACTGATTGCCGACCGCCGCGAAAAGCTTCGCCTGGCAGGAGAACTGGAAGCCGCTCGCGTGATTCAACAACTCCTCTTGAAAGCCCCTGCGATGAGGGAGCCCGGCCTCTCCATTGAGGCGGTGTACGAGCCCGCCCAAGAGGTCGGCGGCGATTTCTACTACGTGCTCGATGGCCAACTGGTGGTGCTCGGCGATGTCTCCGGCAAAGGACTCAAGGCCGCAATGCTGGTCACGCTGCTGATCGGCGTGCTGCGCAACACTAAGGAGCGCAGACCCGCCGCGGTACTGGCGGAATTGAACAACGCCGTCGCGGGCCAGATCGATGGCTTCGTCACCTGCTGCTGTGCGCGCTTCGCTGCGGATGGAATGGTGACCGTCGCCAATGCCGGTCATCTGTTTCCTTACAGCGAGGGCGCGGCCATTGAAGTGGAGACAGGTCTGCCACTGGGCTTGGATGCGGAGGCCGTCTATGCGGAGACTTCCGTCGTGCTCGCGAAGGGCGCCTCGATCACGCTGCTCTCCGATGGAGTCCTCGAAGCCGCAAACCCGAAGGGCGAGCTGTTCGGTTTCGACCGCACCGGCGCCATCAGCACCAAGACCGTCGCCGCAATCGCCGAGGAAGCGAAAGCCTGGGGACAGAATGACGACATCACGCTGGTCCGTGTGTGGAGGTCCGCATGAGGTTCCTGCTCTTGTTGCTTGCCGCATTGCCTGCCTTTGCCCAGGTCCAATCCGCAAAGGTCCATTACGGCGACGACCTGCGTTGGGCCAATCCTGATTTCGACGACAGCGGTTGGGGGGACGGCAACGCGGAGATCGATCTGCAGAAGCACGTGCTCGAAACCTATTATTGGGTCCGCTACAAGGTGCGAATTCCCGATCGCATCCTGGATCCGGTAGTTGGCACGCACGTGACGATCGCCGAAGCCTATATCGACGGCCACCTGGTTGGCAGCAACGGCCACTTCCCGCCCAATTTACAGGACACGCAGCAGGTCTTTCTTGCATGGCCCATTCCCGAAGACCTGGCAAAGCCGGGCCGCGTTGTTACGGTTGCTCTGCGCCTCTGGCAATATCCTGGCCGCGACCTGCGCCGTCTCACTGGATTCAAAGCGGCGTTGCCACTTTCTCTGGTGAACGCAGTGGAGGTCCCTATCTACGTTGCACAGGATCGAAGCATTCTCCGCGGGCGATTATGGGGGACGGGCATCATCACGCTGTTGCTTTGCTTCCTGCTCATGGGGGGCAAATCGCAATGGAAACAACGCGAATTCCAATTGCTGACATGCTACCTGTTCCTGCAGATAATGGCAGCGTCCTCATACACGGTTTCCTTTTACTTGCCTATCGGCATTCGAACCTTCGCTTACACCTATATCATCAATGGGGTTGGCTATGTCGTCCAGTTGGAGCTGCTGGCGCACTTTGCCGGTGTCAGGCCAGCATGGTGGTTCCGCATACCTCAGGGCTTGACTGGCATGTATTTTGTGGCGGTTGGTTGGGCCGCATTGTTGATTGAAGGGCCTGCCTGGTTGCCGGTAGTAGTATCCGGTTCCTCTTGGGTATTCGGGGGCACGGTATTGGCGGTAGCAGCAATACTGATTCTGCAACGCACGCAGGAATTAACGGCCCGGCTGCTTACCATTTGCCTGGCTGCAGTCTGCCTGGCCGATATTGCGCGCATTGCAGGTGGAGCGTCAGGAATCCCGATTGGCGATGCGACATTCACGCGCAACCTGCTTGGGAATATCCTCTTTAGCGCGGTCTTCGTGGCTGTACGGATGTACCGATTACGGAATGCCGAGGCAACGGCCGCGAGGCTGGAAGGGCAGTTCGCAGCCGCGCGCGGAGTGCAGGAGATGCTGCTCACGCGCGGCGATGCGGTAACGCCCCACTACGAAATCGAGACGGCGTACAGTCCGGCCGAAGAGGTGGGCGGCGATTTCTTCCGCATCATTGAAGCGCACGATGGTGCAACGCTCGTCGTAGTAGGAGACGTGAGCGGCAAAGGCTTGCGCGCCGCGATGCTGGTGAGCGTGATCGCGGGGATTTTGCTCAATCGAAAATCGGATGAACCGGCCGGTGTGCTCGATGAACTGAACCGTGCGCTGCAGGGGCAAATGGATGGCGGCTTCGCCACCTGTTGTGCGGCATTGTTCGCGGCGGATGGCACGGTGATCTACGCGAATGCCGGCCATCCTGCGGCGTATCGCAATGGGGAAGAGTTGGAGGCGCCGGCGGGTCTGCCACTTGGAGTCGTAGCGGAAGCTGAATACGAGTCCGCATCGTTCCAACTCCAGCGAGGCGAACGCGTAGTCTTCCTTTCCGATGGGATTCCGGAAGCGGCCAACGCGAGCAGCGAACTGTTCGGCTTTGACCGTACTCGGGCCATCAGCGGCAAGCCGGCGCGAGAGATCGCTGACGCCGCGAAGGCCTGGGGACAGACCGACGACATCACGGTGGTCGCCGTGCGGAGGAGCGCGTGAGAGCGATCCTGCTCCTTGCCTTCGCGGCGCAAGGCTTTGCGCATGAGCCGCTGCATATCGATCTGAGCGGCGAGTGGCGGATGATCATCGGCGATATGCCGGAATACGCTTCGCCAGAGTTTGACGACAGCGGTTGGGAGACCATCAAGCTCCCTCTTGGCCGAAAGCACAACCAGAAAGAGCACTGGCTGCGGCGCCGCGCGGAACTTCCGGCGGATACCGACCGCACCAGGCTCGCTCTTACACTTGGCACGATCCAGAATGTTTATGAGGTCTACATCAACGGCCTGAAGATAGGCGGATCGGGAAACTACGATGCAATTGAACAAAACCCCATCGCGCATGGCCGTACATTCTTCATCCCCGCCCAAAGTTCCTCTGAAGCCAAACCGCTAGTGATCGCGCTACGCATCAAATATGCGATGTGGCTGGTTCCGGCATGGATATTACCGGACGATGGGCCGTACTTGCTGACCTATCGCGAGCAGGCGCCAACCGAGGCCGGCGCTCTTCAACAGGACAAGTATTGGAGGATGTACTCCCCCAGCCTGTTCTTCGCCGCGATCTTTCTAACCTTGGGCGTACTTGCAGTTAGTGCCTGGAGAAGTGATAAGGAGAGACGGGAGCTCCTTTGGTTTGCGCTGGTGTCCGTGCAGTATTTCGTAACTGCAGTCTACATCACATCGCATCTGCGCGGGGTGCATTATGTTGCCGATCAGCTTGGCCAGTCATCCGTACAGGCCTTGATTGACCTTGTTATTGCGCCGATGTTCGGCATGCTGGTGATCAACGCGCTGGGCTTCCGGTCACGCTGGCTGCGAGCCGCGCTATGGCTTGGGTGGAGCTTGATGCTGCTTCCGTTGCTTATCCAAGCCGACAACTCGCTGATGAGAATTGGCAACCTTTGGAGCGCCGCGCTCCCACTCTTTCTCATCCTATGGGACTGGCGCCGCCTCATTTCCCGCAAGGGTTCAGCTGAAGAACATATGCTGCGCTTTGTTTTGATGTTGCCAGTGCTGAGCAATACAGAGTATTGGGCGACTCAACTCGCAGGCATGCCGGATTATTTCCAGAACTGGTGGAACTTTGGAGGCTTCCTGGTCGCGCGTGACGATATCTTCTGGCTCGCCGTCTCGGTGACAATTCTTACTCTGCTTGTGCGGCGACTTCGGGCTGACCGGTTAGACCGGCAGCGGCTGGCCAGCGAACTGAGCGCGGCACGCAACATCCAACAGACACTGCTGGCGCATTCGAACTTCGCGGGCGCGCCGGTGGAAGCGGTCTACGAACCCGCCAACGAAGTAGGCGGCGATTTCTATCAGGTGCTCGCCACCAATGATGGCGGGCATCTGGTTCTGCTGGGAGACGTCAGTGGCAAAGGGCTAAACGCGGCTATGCTTGTCTCGGTGGTGATGGGCGCGTCGCGCGGCAACACGCATCCATCGCCCGCTGCTATGCTGGCCGGGTTGAATACTGCACTTACCGGATACACCGCCGGTGGTTTCGTCACTTGTTGCTGCGCGCTGCTCCATGCCGATGGCAGGTTGACGCTGGCCAATGCGGGCCATCTGCCGCCGTATTGGAATGGCCGTGAGGTGGTGCTCGAAGCGGGGTTGCCGCTGGGGATCGTTCCCGATGTCGAGTACGCGGAGACCACCATTCAGCTTGCGCCCGGCGATCAGGTGACGCTACTGTCCGATGGTGTGGTGGAGGCCGCGGACAAGCAGGGTGAACTCTTCGGCTTTGCGCGCACAGCAGCCATCAGCTCGAAACCGGCACGCGAAATCGCCGATGCCGCGAAGGCGTGGGGACAGAATGACGACATCACCGTAGTGACAGTGAAGCGGAAAAACAGTTGAGCTACTTCTTTGGATGCCGCTGACGTAATGCAGCCGCATCCAAGAGATCTTTGGGACGGCCCGAGGCATCTTTGTTGCGTATGAGGTGCTCACGGCTGATGAAGTTCACCGGAATTCCATCGATGAGGCCGGTCACGCGGTTTGCCCAAGCCTCTACAAAGGGCACACCCGAGATGGAAGTGATCAAATCAATTCGATTCGGCGTTGCACCCAACTGAATAATTTGATCTTCCCGCCGCAAGTCTTCCGGCGTAATTCCCAGGCTTCGAAATCCAAAGGCATCCAATGCCGCAATCACCGCCGAGGCATTTTCAGCGCTCGTTGCTACAAGAAAATCGATATCGGCAGTAAACCTCGGATGCCCATGCCAGGCTACCGCGAATGCGCCCACAACCAGATACTCAACTTTGTTTGAGTTGAGTAATTCGATAAACTCGCGCAAATCCTTGTTCAGTTGCATCGCCATAGTATCGCCTCTGCAATTCCAAAAGGATGGAAATTCGCTGTTCCTGCGGGATAAGAAGATCCTCTTCGATATCCGCCGCGTCGGCTTCGGCGAAGCTGCCAAACTTGCGCACTATTTTCTCCATCTGTCCTATTTTACCTCGCGGATGCAAGTTCCAGACTCCTGCGCACGCTCGCATTCGCTGCGACTTGCGTGGACAGAACAACGGCTTCACGGTTGTGGTAGTTAAGAATAGATGACCCGACTGCTCTTCGCCTACTTATTTTGCGCTGCCGCGCAGGCCATTCCATTGCAGGTGCTGTTGCAGGACCAGACCGTGCCTCGTGAGATCGTTTACAAAGAGGAGCTGAAACTCTACGTGTTCGCGGCGCGCGATGCGAAACCAGCGGAACAACGGCCTGCCGTTGTGTGGATTCACGGTGGCGGCTGGCGTGGCGGCAACCCTGCAATGTTCTTTCCGCATGCACGCTACTACTCGCAGCGCGGCGCGGTGGGAATCAGCGTGCAGTACCGGCTTGGCAACGTTGCGGATTGCGTCGCCGACGTAAAGGCTGCGGTGCAGTACATCCGGACGCATAGCGGTGAGCTCGGCGTTGATCCGAATCGGATCGCCGCGATGGGCGACTCGGCCGGTGGCCATCTGGCAATCGAGTTAGGCGCAGAGGTGAATGCGGTAGCGGCCTACAATCCTGTTACGGACCTCACCGGTGACCCATGGCGAAAGCTGCTTGCGAGTGACGAAGAGGCTCGTGCTTTGTCGCCGCTGATGCAGATCAAACGCGGGCTTGCGCCGATGCTGGTGTTGCATGGCACGGCGGATACGGTAGTGGCGGCGGAGCAGTCGCGCCAGTTCTGCGCGGCAATGAAGGCAGTTGGAAATCGATGTGATCTTTCCCTTTATGACGCGGCGCGGCACGCCTTCGTGATTGCGGGCTACACGGCACCCGAGGCAACCGTTGTGCGGGCGATTCGCGAAGGGGACAGCTTTCTGGTGTCGCTGGGATTTCTGAAGGGCGCACCATCATTGCTGGTCTCTCCTCCCAATGAGGTCTATGTAGCGATTGGTGGCAGAGACAGCAACGCCGGCACAAGGGCCTCGCCGCTCGCGACGCTGGAGCGGGCACTGGAGAAGAAGCCTTCGGCGATCGTGCTGCGGGCGGGCTCTTATCCGCGCACAGCGCCTCTGGTTTTGAGGGCGAAGGATTCGGGCGTGACGATTCGCGCGGAGTCCGGCGAAGCGGTGAAGCTGGTGGCTGGCATTGCAGTGCCACGTTCGGCGATTAAGCTTTCCGCCAGTGACAGGCTTGATCCTGTGGCTCGGGGCAAGGTGTATGAGATCGAGGCGGCGTCGCTTGGTGTGAAGCATCTCAAACGCTTCCCTGAGGTATTCAGCAATGGCGGTGGCATCGTCGATCTGTACTTCGATGGCGTGCGGCTGCAGTTGGCGCGGTGGCCGAATCGCGGCTACGCCAACATGGTGAAGGTTACTGACAACGGCGACTGGAGCAACAAGCCAACACGTCACGGCGGAACGTTCGTCTATGCAGGTGACCGGCCCGCGCGGTGGTTGAAGGCGGTCGAAGAAGGGCTGTGGCTCGATGGATTCTGGCGTGTGCCGTGGGCTCCTGAAAAGGTGCGCGTCGCGAAGATCGATACCGCGGCCAAGACCATCACGCACGCTCAGCCGGTGAACCTGGGGATCGGCTCGAAGTACAAGCGGCCCGAGGGCGATGGCATAGAACCTTGGTATGCGCTGAATGTTTTGGAGGAGATCGATCAGCCAGGCGAGTGGAGTCTCGATTTCAAGACCGGAAGGATCTATGTTTGGCCGCCGTCCGCAGAGGGCTCGCTGATCATTGCCGATATGGATGCACCCGTTGTGTCGCTCGAAGGAACATCGAATGTGCGGATCGAGCGGCTCGCGTTCGAAGGCGGCCTGGGCAATGCGATTGAGGTGAAGGGCGGCAATGATAACCTGATCGCGGGCTGCATCGTTCGCAACTTCGGTAGGACCGCAGTGGTGATCAACGGGGGCGCCGGCCATACGGTCCTCTCCTGCGACCTGCATCATATGGGCGAGGGCGGTGTGTTTGTGAGCGGCGGAGATCGCAAGACGCTGACGCCTTCGGGACACCGCATCGTCAACAATCACATGTGGCGGTTGGGCGAGGTGAAGAAAACCTACGCGCCGGCTGTGGATGTTTCGTTCGATAAGCCGAGCGCGGTTGGGGTGACGATCGCGAATAACTTAATCCACGATCTGCCGCATGCGGCGGTGCTGTATAGCGGCAACGATCATTTGTTCGAGCGCAACGAAGTACACAATGTAGCGCTCGATTCGGGCGATGTCGGCGCCTTTTACGCAACCAATGACTGGACAAGCCGCGGGACGGTATTGCGCCACAACTTTGTGCATCATTCCACCGGCGCGAACGCGTTCTATATGGATGACGGCAACAGCGGCGATATGGTGGTGGGCAACATCATCTATCGCACCGCATATGGGCCGTTCATCAGCGGCGGGCACGACAACACGGTGCGCGGCAATGTGGTGATTGAGGCGAATCGCGGCTTACATATGGATGCACGCGGCATTCCAAGGCACTATGACAAAACGGACCGGCACAAGATGCAGTTGCTCGAATCGGTGGACTATCAGCAGCCGCCTTGGAGCACTCGCTATCCGGCGCTGCTGCATATCTTCGACAAGCCTGAGTATCCTACAGGCAATTTGATGGAGGGCAATGCGCTCGTCGATTGCAAGGAGCCTTATCATCTCGAAAAGGGCGACAACCTGCGGTTCAGCACCGTGCGCGACAACGTGGTGACTTCGATGAAAGAGGCAGGGTTGATGAACCCGGCGACGCTCGATTTCCGCCCGCTGCCTGATTCGAAGTTGCTGCCGATTTTGAAGGAGATTCCGTTCGACCGGATTGGGCTTTATCGCGATGCCTACCGGAGCACGCTGCCGACGGCTGCGGAGACGGGACGCAATAGCGACCGGCGTGCAGAGACGGCTTTTGATTCGGATAAGGACCGGAAGGCTTCGGATGCGAAGCGGTAACTATACCGCTCGCTGAAGGAATTGGCCGTTTACTTTAATGGGGCGGGCATCCGCACAACGGGTGCCGCTTCCCCATGAAACATCTTTGTAATCTCCCCAGCCAGCTTTAGATAATGATCACTGGGCAGTTCCGCTCCATCGGCATCGAGCGCCAGCCAGAAGCCCTGCTCAGGCGCCTGCGCACGCTTCGAGACCACCTTGAAAATCGCCGTCCCTTCGTCCACCTCGTCAAACATCGCGATCTTCAGCATCTTTGCCCCTGCCATCTTCGCGTTGTACGCCTGGCGCCAAAGGAACTCGCCGCGCAGCCGCGGAATCTGATTTGGCTTGGCCGTCTTCTTCAGGTTTGACCACGAGAATCCTGGAAACACCACCGGCATATACGCCTGTCCGTTCTTCGCCGCCAGCTTCACATCGGGAACAACCACTTCGTCCTTGAACTTGTCCGCACCATCGATCGAGCCATAGCGGCCGACGTTCCACGGCTGAATCACATCCATGGCTGCGTAGGCCTCAGCCCAGGCGGGTTCGCTCTTTGAATCGCGAGTCAGCGTCCCCCAGCGCGATGGCGTGCCGCCCATGTAGGTCGCTTTCGATTTGAACCACGTGATCAGTTCCAACGCTTCTTTCGCATCTGCAGGCGGATGCGCGGGGCCATCGGAGAGCCCCATGCCCCAGACCGAAACGACAGGCTTGCCATTGTGACGCTGGTAGTTGGGATGTTCGGCCACTTTCAGCTCTTCCACCAGATAGGTCCAATCGTCCTTCAACGTCTGGGCAAACGTCTCCGCCTTGCCGCCGGAGATATCGTATTCAATCGCGAACGTGCGACCGCTCTCTTTGGCCGCGGCCATGACATTTTTGAGAACCACATCGCCGCCGGCGCGCGCGCCGCGAATCGACCCGACAAAGCGCTGCACCAGCACGCCATCGAGCCCGTACTCTTTCATCCAGCGGAAATGGCGCGACACGGTGTTCGCATTGCGGGAGGAAAACAGATAGGCCTGCTTACCGCCGATGGTCATGGACGGAATCGCGCAGCGCTCATCCGGCTCCAGCTCCGAAACATCGGGGTACATCTCAATGGTCAAGGTCTCTGGCGTCGGGACGCCGCGCGACCAGTGCGTCCAGCGATTCGAACCATCCTCGGGGCAAGTGAACCAGCCCTGATAACCGATCAGCACCTTGCCATCCAGCGTCGCCGGATCCACCGCGAATGCGCACCCTGCGCCAAGCAGCGCCGCCACCACCCAACCACCGCAACTGTTCATGAGCTCAAGTTATCAGAAAGCAGCGCCACGCGGAGACTCCGAACTCCTGAGGTGATGGAAAACCAGTGAGCCAGATGGCAGGCGAAACCGCCAAATGCCAGATAGTTTTCGCGGCTTAGTACCGCGCGCATTCTTGCGTGCCGCGTCGACATTCTTGTTGAGGTTTGGCGCGACGTTGAAAACACACGTCGAGACGAATCTCGACGCGGCAGACATGAATGTCCGCGCTACGATTTCGACCGCGCAGCTTTGGTTTTTTGAAAAACTATGTGGCATTAGGCGAAACCGCCTGTCCACTTCTGAAATCGCCGGGCGACCTCAGGAGTTCGGCGACTTCTCTCGATGCCTGCCACAGGCCACGGTCGATGTCGCGAAACAGGTCTTTGCCGGCCGCTGCTGAATCGCCGCGCGAATTGAAGAACACCACCCAGGCAAAGCCATCGTGAGTGCGGATCACATAGGTTGCCGTGCCGTCGAGCGATCCGCTGTGCCACCAGTTGCCCACTGTATTGATGTTGAAGCCGAAACCATACCAGAGCTTTGAATCCTTCCATTCGGCAACCGAGGCCGGGCGCGCCGTGAGTTCGGCCACACTGGTGGCACTGAGGAATCGCTTGCCGCCGCGGCCGTCGATGGCGTTCACAAACCGCGCATAATCGGCGGCACTGGCCACCCAGCCGCCGTGGGCGTCCATCGCCTCCAGATGCCAGCCTCCGTAAGGCCAGGGCACCATGCCTGGCACATCGGGGAAGACGCTGCGGGCATTGCCCGGGCTCTTGTACTCCACCTCGTTTGGCAGGCGCCCCGCGCGCAACGTCCGGCCGATGCGCATTCCTGTGATCCCCATCGGCGCCAGTACGTGAGCACGGACATAATCCTCATAGGTCATGCCGGTGATGCGTTCGATGATGCGCCCCAGCACGGCATAGCCGAAGTTCGAATAGGCGTAGCGCGTCCCGGGAGTGAATTGCAGCGGTTGCGCACGCATCCAGCGAATGATATTTTCGGCCGATACTGGCGCCGGCACGTCGAGTTCGCGGCTGATCTTCGGCGACAGGAACATCGGGTCGAAGTTGGCGCCGGTGGGCGAGCGGTCCCAACCGCCGGAGTGATTCAGCAGGTGTCGGATGGTGATCGTGGCGAGACGTTTATCAGGCTGCGATCCGGCGGGTGCGGGCAGACCAGGGAGCAGCGCAAAGGCCGGCTGAGCGAGCGAGAGCTTGCCCTCCTCCACCAGATGCAGGATCGCTACGGCGGTGATCGCCTTCGAGAGGCTTGCGATGCGGAACAGCGATCCGGACTGTGCCGCTCCGTAGCCATGCGAATAGACGAGCTTGCCGTTCCGGGTGAGCGCGATCGATCCGGCCGGGATGTTGTAGGTGGCCATCAGGCTCGTCATGAGCCTGTCAAACGAGGGCAGTTGCGCCGCTGATGGGCCGGTCTGGGCTTGCACCAAAGAAGCGGAAAACAGGAACGCGAACCCGAACTTAACCATGCACGCATTCTACTACCGCAAGGCAAGGCTCGAACAACTGTCGACAGTTTTCTTGACTTGCTGGTCTGATTTTGCTAACTTCCTTTCAAAGTGCTTGAACGTACAAGCCTTCGAATCCTTTCTCAGGGGGGCCCGCATCATGAACAGCCGAAAATCCGCCGCATACCTTTTCAGCCTGGCGGCAGCGATTTTAATCAGCCTGCCAATGCAGGCGCAGGAAGTCAGTTCCGGCCTCACCGGCCGCGTGGTCGATCCCACCGGTTCGCCGGTAATCGGCGCGACCGTGACGGCCCGCGACCAGGACCGCGGGACATCGTTTCCTTCAACCACCAATGAAGACGGAACCTACGCGTTCCCTCGCATTCCGCCGGGGAATTACGGGCTGAAAGTGGAAGCCGCGGGCTTCAAGACCTATTCGCACCCGGGGATTATGCTGGAAATCAACCAGCGCGGCCGCGTGGACGTGGCACTGCAGTTGGGGTCGGTGAATGAAAGCGTCGAAGTCAAAGGCGACGCGGCCCTACTGCAAACCGAGACCACGCTTGTCGGAGCCGTAGTCAGCGCCCAGACGCTCGACGACGCGCCGCTTATCAGCCGCAACTTCATGGAATTGACATTGATGATTCCGGGCGTGACCACCACCGATCCGATGTCATTCAACACCGGCACGCGCGCCGACAGCGCTGGCCACGTCTTCGTCAACGGCAACCGCGAGCAGGCCAACAACTTCATGCTCGATGGCGCCGACGCCAACCAGGTCTCCGATAACCTTGCCGCCTATCAGCCCAGTCCTGATGCGGTTCAGGAGATGCGCGTGATCACGCAGAACGCCTCGGCCGAATTCGGCAACTTCCAGGGCGGCGTCATCAACCTGGTGATCAAATCGGGCACCAACCAGTTTCACGGCAACGTCTTCGAGAGTTTCCGTAACGACAAGCTGAACGCCGATAACTGGGCGCGCAACTGGAGCAACCTCAACCGCGTGCCGATCCGCTGGAACCAGTTCGGCGGCACCCTGGGCGGGCGCATCAAGCGCGACAAACTGTTCTTCTTCGCCGACTATCAGGGCTTCCGCCAGGCCACGCCCACCTCATTGAACACGACCTCCGTGTTCCAGACCCCGTGGCGCACCGGCAACTTCTCCAACCTGCTCACCACTACCTACAAAAACACGCAGCTCTATAACCCGTTCACCGCCGACGCAAAGGGCGTACGCGCTCCGTTTCCCAACGACCAGATTCCACTGACCCTGTTCGATCCGGCGGTAGTGAAACTGTTCCAGGACACGCGCGTGTTCCTGCCCCAGGCCACCTCCGGAGCCACCAACAACCTTGTTTATTCCACGCACTCCAGGGTGATCGCCGACCAGGGCGACGTGAAACTGGACTGGAAGCCGAATGAGAAGGACTACTTCACGGCCCGCTACTCCGCCGGTGCTCAGGATTCCCGCGGCTTCAACTCCTTCATCATGATCTTCCCGCCCTTCCGCACCGCGCCCTTCCAACACGGCGTAGTAAACTGGACGCGTACCATCAGCCCGCGCCTGGTCAACGAGGGCCGCTTCGGAATCAACCGCAACATCCTGCAAAACGGCACTCAGGATAATGGCCTCGGCGATTACGCCGCCGGCCTGGGAATCAAGAATGCAGGCGCGGGCCTCATGTCGCTGCAAGGCTTCGCATATGCCGCCACGCTCGGCAACGCCAACGACGGCTTGCAGCAGTTCTTTACCACCAACGTCTTCCACGGCATCGATAACCTCACTATGGTCTTCGGGCGTCACATGATCAAAACCGGCGGCCAGTTCATCCGCCAGCAGGTGAACACCTACTATGCCGGCAACAACGGGCGCACCGGCTACATTAACTTCACAGGCCGCTTCACCGCGCCCAACGCAGTGAACCCCACGCCGCAAGGCCTGCTGATCGGCGAAGCGGACTTTGTGCTCGGCCTCCCTAGCGACCTCGGCCGCGGCGTCATCACCGGAACCTGGGGCCACCGCTCCACGGTCTATGGGCTCTATATTCAAGACGACTGGCACGCCACCAACAACCTGACGTTGAACCTCGGCGTCCGCTGGGAGTATCACTCGCCGTGGATTGAAGTCGCCGACCGCCAGACCAACTTCGGACTCTTCAGCGGAACCATCATGCAGGCTGGAGTAAATGGCAACAGCCGAGCCTTGTACAACGCCTTCAAGAAGGATTTCCAACCGCGCGTCGGCTTCGCCTACACGCCGGCCTTGCTGCGCAAGAAAGTGGTTCTGCGTGGCGCCTACACCATGTCGTCCTTCCTGGAAGGGACAGGCACAAACCTCCGCCTGCCACTCAATCCACCATTCGCCACCGAGTACCAGTCCCTGTTCAACACCCCCGACATCTGGCTGCCGCCGACCCGGCTCTCCGACGGTTTCTCTGCGCTGAACGCCAAGGACCCCTACAAGAACGCGACCCTGCGCATTTGGGATCCCAACGTGCGGCCCGCCGTCTCACAGCAATGGAGTTTCGCCACCGAGTTCCAGTTGCCATCGAGCAATGTACTCAGCGCATCTTACGTCGGTCAGCACGGCACGCACCTGATGGTGCCGGAGCCTTATCTACAGAAGATGCTCGTCAATGGCAAGGCAGTGCCCGGCCCATACCTGGCAGGCAACCCGGCCCTGGTATCCCTGATCACACAGGTCTCGGGAACCGCTTCTGACGGCAACTCGAAGTACAACGCCTTGCAGGCGCACGTGCGCAAGCGGTTTGCAATGGGCCTCGAATACCAAGCCGGCTTCACTTATTCGCACGGCATGACCGACGCCCAGGGCTACTACGGTACCTCGGGCCAGGCCGCCGGAACCGGAGCCTACACGCAGAACATCTATAACCCCAAGGCGGAATGGGGCCCGTCATTCTTTGACAACAAGTACAACCTTTCGGGATCGCTGTTCTACACGCTGCCCTTTGGGAAGAACAAACTGATCGGAAGATCCATGCCTGGCTGGCTCGACCGCGCCGTGGGCGGCTGGCAGTTAGGAACGCTGTTCTCTACGCACTCCGGCTTCCCCTTGACCGCCAAGGTTTCGGGCGATCCGTCGGGCACCGGCTCGCGCTCGGTGCGGCCCAATGTCAACGGCACGCCGAACGATCCGCACCTGATCGGACCTGGCCTGCAATGGCTCGATAACGGCACCGTAGCCGGCGGCGGTAAGCTGTACACCACTCCGACCGCTTTCACATTCGGCAACTCCGGCGTCGGCATCGTGCGCGGCCCCGGCATGGCCCGCATGGATGGCTCGTTGAACAAGCAGTTCCGCATCTCGGAAAGGAAGTACTTCCAGCTGCGGCTTTCGGCCTTCAACGTGACAAATACGCCGATCTTCGCTTCGCCCTCGTCGATGGTGATCACCAACGCGTTCTTCGGCTCCATCCGCAGTTCGCAGGGTGAACGCAACGTGAACATCGTCGCGAAGTTCTACTTCTAAACGACAGCAGGACCGCCTGGCTGCGATGATACCCTAAGGGAGCTACACTTAGAGAAGTTGATCAAATGCCTGGCGCAAAAAACCTGAGTCTTGAGGACGTCGACTTCAGCATCTCCGCAGAAGTCGACGCCTTTCTTGTTGGAGTTATGAATGAGGGCCTCCGGCGAATTCAGGCCGAGGGTGCGGAACTCCAGGCGCGAGGGCTTATGGATGCCCACGGGAATCTGCTCTCCTCCGAACTTCCGCTCGACATGCGCGAAGGTTCAGAGCGCGATTTCGGGGGCTAGGTGGCCTCTCCGAAAATGTTCATTGCCGCTGGTCCACTCGGCGGAGGAAAGAGTTCCGCTTTCCCACTGCGGAGCTTCGCCGATCGGATATTCAACGCTGATGATCGGGCTGCGGATCTGAACGGGGGCTCCTACCAGGGCATTCCATTACGAGTCCGCCACGTGGTAAACGAATAGTTCGAGCTCTTCGTACGGAATAATATCGGCTTCCAGCGAACATTCGCTCTGGAAACAACTCTGCGCAGCACGATCACCTTCGATCAGGCGAAGCTCGCCAGTCAGGCGGGATTTCAGGTTTCGATGGTCTATGTGGCGCTCGACAATTTTCAAAAGCACGTCGAGCGAGTGAGGCGGCGAGCTATCCTGGGTGGACATGCGGCAAGCGAGTCAACCCTCCGGCGCATCTATGAGAGCAGCCTGAAAAACCTCCCCACCACGCTCAATCCGGAAGAAAGCGGCATTGACACCGTTCGAATCTTTGACAACTCCGCTTTCCAAACGGTTCCCAGACTCTGCTTGAGTGCCGAACGTGGCCGAGTAGTTGGCATTACAAAAGATTTTCCGCTCTGGCTTATGCCGGCTCTCCATTGGACGGACGCGGACCTTGAGAAGATCAGAAAGGGCGAAAGCAGGCCAGGTCCGTTGGGCCCCCTAAGTTGAAAGGCCCATGCGAGCCATGCAGTCGCGATGGTTAAGCAAATGCCTCTGTTCAACCGCATGCTTTTCCTTAGCCCGAAAGTGGGCACATACGCAATCGAAGAATAGACTTCAAGGCAAATTATGTCAACAAACTGCTTGGCACAAGCTCCAAGATCACGAATTAGCGGGCGAACCTTTCGGATCCCAAAATACTGGCTTCAACCTGATATCGTTTAATTTCCCCAAGCACCCTCCACTCGCCAATTGAGTCACTCCTCGACAAGAGTCTTTTCCACGCATATCCCCATCACTTCGGTCCAAATCCCACCGAATTACTTGACACCCCATGGTAAAGTAAATCGAAAACTGGGGCTTGTCGTCCTCGCACAGCCCTGCAAATCAGGCACCACGGCCAAATGGCTTCGTTAGCTCCCCGATGCCAAGCTAACTCGTCGCCAACAAACAACCGGATTGGCTCCGTTTCGTATTTCCACCAGCAAACACGAACGGAGCTATAATCAAGACAAATCTAACTTCAGGACGTAATCCTATGTTTCGTACCCTGTTACTTGCGCTCGCGGCGATCTCCGCGTTTGCGCAGACCCTGCCTCCGGGCGTGAAAAAACTCGCCACCGTTGAAGGCCTCACCGAATACTCTTACCCCAACGGACTCCGCGTCATTCTCTTCCCTGACGCGTCGAACCCCAAGGTCACCGTCAACATGACCATCCTGGTCGGCTCGCGCCACGAAGGCTATGGCGAAACCGGCATGGCCCACCTGCTGGAGCACATGCTGTTCATGAAGACCTCCACCGGCCGCGACATCAAGAAGGAACTCACCGGCCACGGCGCGCAGTGGAACGGCACCACCTCCAACGATCGCACCAACTACTTCGAAACCGTCACCGCATCCGACGAGAACCTGCGCTGGGCGCTCGGCCTCGAAGCAGACCGCATGGTGCACTCCATCATGGATAAGAAAATGCTCGATACCGAAATGACGGTGGTCCGCAACGAATTCGAGCGCGGAGAAAACAGCCCCGACCGCGTGCTGCGTGAACGAGTGATGGCGACGGCCTTCCTGTGGCACAACTATGGCAAGTCCACCATCGGCGCCCGCGCCGACATTGAAAACGTACCGATCGACCGGCTGGCAGCCTTCTACCAGAAGTATTACCAGCCCGACAACGCCGTGCTCATCGTCGCCGGCCAACTCGACGAAGCGAAGACGCTGAAGATGATCGCCGAAACAGCCGGCGCAACGCCACGGCCCACACGAAAGCTCGACCAGACCTACACGGTTGAACCCGTGCAGGACGGCGAACGCTACGTCTCGCTGCGCCGTGTTGGTGACGGGCAATCGATCATGGCCGTGTATCACATTCCCGCGGCTGGCCATCCCGATTCGGTGGCGCTCGAAGTTCTGTCAGGCATCATGACCGGCGGCGGACGCGGCGGTGGCGGAGTGGCCACAGGACGCCTGTCAAAGGCGCTGGTGGACAACAAAAAGGCCGTATCGGCGCGCATGTCCGCGGAGTCACAACACGACCCCGGCGTCATTTCTGTGTCCGCGCAGTTGAGCAAAGAGCAGTCGCTTGCTGAGGCGCGCAAAGTGATGCTGGAAGTGGTGGAGAATCTGGCGGCCGAACCGCCGACCAAAGAGGAAGTGGAACGCGTAAAGACGCGCCTGCTGCGCTCCATGGAGATGCAGATGGCGAATTCGCAGTCGGTTGCGATGAGCCTCACCGAGACTGCCTCGGCGGGCGACTGGCGCCTGCTGTTCCTCAATCGCGACCGCATTCAACAGGTGACCGCGGAGGATGTGACCAGGGTTGCGAAGAAGTATCTGATCGCATCGAACCGCACCATCGGGGAATTTATTCCGGAGTCGAATCCGGTGCGCGCCGAAGTCCCGGCAACGCCCGACCTGCAGGCCGTGTTCAAAGACTATAAGGGCGGCGCGGGGGCGTCGGCCGGCGAGTCGTTCGACCCCACTCCGGCCAACGTGGAAAAGCGGCTGAAGCGCGAACAGATCGGGGGCATCAAGATGGTGACGCTGCCCCGCAAGGTTCGCGGCGGCACGGTCTCGGCCGTGCTCGAACTGCACTTCGGCGATGAGAGCGCGCTCTCCGGCAAGACCGCCGCGGCACAGATCGCGGGCGGCCTGCTGATGCGCGGCACCATGACCAAGACCCGCGAGCAGATTCAGGACGCAATGGACAAGTTGAAGTCGCGCGTGATGGTCAGCGGCGGTGGCGGCGGCGGTTTCGCGGGCGGACGTCGCGGCGGACGCGGTGGCGGCGGCGCGGTCTCCACCGTAGCCGATGCCACGGCCTCTATCGAAACCAATAAAGACAATCTCTCCGGCGCACTGCGCCTGGCTGTGGAGATGCTGCGCGAGCCGAAGTTCTCCGAGTCCGATTTCGAGCAGGTGCGGCAGCAGCGCATCGCCGGCATCGAAAACGGACGCAGCGAACCGGCCACGCTGGCCGCGCTCGAACTGAGCCGGCGCCTGAGCCCCTATGCCAAGGGCGACGTGCGGTACGTGGCGTCGATCGACGAACAGATCGCCGAACTGAAGAAGGTCACGCTCGATGACGTGAAGAAGTTCCATCAGCAGTTTTACGGCGCCTCGCACGGCGAGTTGGTCCTGGTGGGCGACTTCGATCAGGATGCCGCGCGCAAAGTGGTCACTGAGCTTCTGGGCAGTTGGAAGAGCGGCAGCTCATACCGCCGCATGACTGCGCTTTATAAGAAGACCGAACGCGTCAATCTGAAGATTGAAACGCCGGACAAAGAGAACTCGCAGTTCGAAGCGGGCCTGCGCATCCAGCTGAGTGACGACGATCCGGATTATCCCGCGCTGATGCTTGCCAATGCGATGTTCGGTGGCACGCTCGGCGCACGCATGCCGAACCGAATCCGCAATGTGGAAGGCCTGAGCTACGGTGTAAGCTCACGCCTGACGGTTGCGACCAACGGCGCCAGCGCCCTGTTCTCCGCCACCGCGATCAGCGCCCCGGCCAATACGCCGAAGGTGGAGGCCAGCTTCATGGACGAACTGCGCAAGACGCTGAAGAGCGGCTTCACGCAGGACGAAGTGGATAAGCAGAAGAAGGCCTACCGCGATCAGCAGATCGTCAGCCGCTCGCAGGAGCAGGGTCTGATGGTCCGCATCGCCAGCCTGGAGCAGCAGGGGCGGACGATGAAGTGGGACGAACAGATGGACGCAAAAGTACAGGCACTGACGCTGGAACAGGTGAACGCCGCGTTCCGCAAGCGGATCGATCCGGACTCCATCGCCATCGTCAAGGCCGGCGACTTCCAGAAGGCCGGCGCCTACAAGTAACGCCAGGTGGGGGACTGCTCACACTGTCCCAAGCGAACGAAGTGAGCGCGCGGACAGTGCGGGCTGTCCCCACAATGGTACAATCTCCTCTTTATGAGCCAAGAAGCCATCTATCCGCCAAGTCAAGACTTCGTCAATAAAGCCCACGTGCAGGGCATGGAAGGCTACCGTGCCCTCTACGATCACGCCGCCGAAAAGCCAGAGGAATTCTGGGGTCAACTGGCGGAGAAAGAACTCGACTGGTTTGAGAAATTCAACCACGTTTTCGAGTGGAATCCGCCGTTCGCCAAGTGGTTCGTCGGCGGCAAACTGAACGTCTCCTACAACTGCATCGACCGCCACCTGCTCACTCACCGCAAGAACAAAGCGGCCATCATCTGGGAAGGCGAGCCGGGCGATCAGCGCGTCATCACTTATCAGGAATTGCATCGCCTGGTGTGCCGCTTCGCCAACGTGCTGAAGTCGCGCGGACTCAAAGCGGGCGACCGCTCCATCGTGTACATGCCGATGATCCCCGAGCTGCCAATCGCGCTGCTGGCGTGCGCACGGCTCGGCATCACGCACAGCGTGGTGTTCGGCGGCTTTTCGGCCGAGGCACTCAAGGCACGTATTCAGGATCTGGATGCGGCGGTCGTCATCACCGCCGATGGCGGCTGGCGCCGCGGCAAGGAAGTGAAGCTCAAAGGCGCCGTCGATGAAGCAGTGGCCGAGTGCCCCAGCGTCAAAGACGTAATCGTGGTGAAACGCACCGGCTCCGAAATCAAAATGCAGGAGGGCCGCGATCACTGGTGGCATGTGCTCGATGAAGGCATGTCCGAAGACTGCCCCGCCGTGCCTCTCGATTCCGAACATCCGCTGTACGTGCTCTACACCTCCGGCACCACCGGCAAGCCGAAGGGCATTCTGCATACCACCGCAGGTTATCTGCTACAGACCACGATGACCATGAAGTGGGTCTTCGATCTGAAGGATACCGACACCTACTGGTGCTCGGCCGATATCGGCTGGGTGACCGGCCACAGCTACATCGTCTATGGACCGCTCTCCGCCGGCGCGACCACGCTGATGTACGAAGGTGCACCCGATGCTCCGGCCTATGACCGCTGGTGGCGCATCATCGCCAAGTACCGCGTCAACATTTTCTACACCTCGCCCACGGCGATCCGCGCACTGATCCGCCAGGGCGAGCAGTGGCCGAATGGCCATGACCTCACCAGCCTGCGCCTATTGGGCTCGGTGGGCGAGCCGATCAATCCCGCGGCGTGGGAGTGGTATCACCGCGTGATCGGCGGCGGCCGCTGCCCGATTGTCGACACCTGGTGGCAGACCGAAACCGGTGCGATCCTGATTGCTCCTATGCCTGGCGCCGTGCCGCTGAAGCCCGGTTCGGGCACGCTGCCGATGCCCGGCATTATTCCCGAAGTGATCGACCTGCAAGGCAACCCCGTCGGCCCCGGCAAGGAAGGCTTCCTGATTCTCAAACGGCCATGGCCAAGCATGATCCGCACCATCTGGGGCGATCCCGACCGCTATGTGGATCAATACTGGTCGCGCATTCCGGGTGCTTACTTCACTGGTGACGCGGCGCGTTGCGATGCCGATGGTTACTACTGGGTGCTGGGCCGCGTCGACGACGTAATGAACGTGAGCGGCCACCGCTTGAGCACCATGGAAGTGGAGTCGGCACTGGTTCGCCATGATGCCGTTGCCGAAGCGGCGGTGGTGGGCAAGCCCGATGAGATTACCGGCCAGGCCGTGTGCTGCTTCGTCACGCTGAAGAAGGGCGACTACGATCACCACACGTTGGGAATCGAACTGCGCCAGTGGGTGGCGCATGAGATCGGCTCGTTCGCCCGACCTGCGGAGATCCGCTTCACGGATGCGCTGCCGAAGACGCGCAGCGGTAAGATCATGCGGCGCCTGCTGCGTGAGATCGTCACGTCACACACGGTGGCGGGCGATGTCACCACGCTGGAAGACATGTCTGTCGTGACCACCCTCGCAGCACAGCACGACGAAGACTAACGTTAGATGTGGATGGCGCCTTCGAGGTAGAGGGCGCCATTCCCTGAGATCGAAACCCGCCCGCCGTTATCCGCAAGCCACAGTTCCCCGCCCCGCGCCGAAACCTGAAACGCATGCAGTTCTGACTTGCCCAGCTTCGAGGCCCAATAAGGAGTCAAGGTGCAGTGTGCCGAACCTGTCACCGGATCTTCGTCGATGCCTTGCTTGGGAGCAAAGAAGCGCGACACAAAATCGCAGTTGTTTCCGGGCGCGGTGGCGATCACGGCGAAGCGGTCCACGTTGCGCAAGGCCTGCATATCGGGCCGCAAGGCACGCACTTCCTCTTCAGAGCCGTAGACAACCATATAGTCCCGCGCGGCGAGGATTTCGAGGGGCTTGCCGCCCATTGATGCGGCGAGGCCAGGGTCAACAGCAACGGCCTGCGGCGCACGCGAAGGAAAGTCGAGCGTGAACAGATCGCCTTCGCGGGTCACCGTCAATTTGCCGCTCTTGCTGAAGAACTTCACTACTGGGGCTCCCACCACAAACGCCGAGGCGAGTGTGGCGTGGCCGCACAGATCGACCTCCACCGCCGGCGTGAACCATCGCAACCGGTAGCCATCGCCTTCGGGAACGTAGTAGGCGGTTTCGGCGAGATTGTTTTCCGCTGCGATCGCCTGCAGTGTCTCATCGGGCAGCCACTGTTCGAGGGGACAGACCGCGGCCGGATTGCCGCCAAAGACACGGCTACTGAAGGCGTCCACCTGGTAGATAGGCAGTTTCACTGGATGCGAGGCCTGACTCGCTCATTGAGGATGAGTTCGTCGAAGATGGCGAGAACCTGCTTGCGATAGGAGTACAGCTTCTTGAGATTATCGCGGAACGGCTCTTCGTATTGGCGTCCGCGCATCCACTTCTTCAGCAGGTCGCGCGGGACGTCGATGTCACGGCGCAACGCATCGGCGGAGTGGCCGCGCAGAAACAGCCCATAGAAAAGGGCGGCTTCCCGTCTCGGCGCTAATGGATCGAACTCTATGTTCCCCGTCATTGCTTGGTCCCGGCGTTGTCTGGTGAAAATGCCAGTATAAACACGAACCGTGTAACGTGGCAAGTTAATTATCTGATGCGCTCGGTAATGCGCTGGATGCGTTTTTCGCGAGTGCGTGCCTGATGCTGGCGCAAGGCCACCATCACTGCGACGAACATCGCGATGACAAACAAAGAATCGATGACAGCTTTCGCAGACATGAGGATAATATCGGCTGATGCAAGAAACCCCTTTAGTAATTATTTTCCGTCCGTGATAACCTAGCCTGCATGACGTTCCACGCGAAACTGATTCCCCTGTTTATGATTGCAGGCTCGACGCTGCTCGCCGAAGTATGGACCGGCACGGTGGTCGACATTATGTGCAAGGGCAAAGACCTGGCCGGGCATACCCGCCAATGCGCAGTCAGCTGCGCCAAAGGCGGCTACGGACTGGTGCTCTCCGATGGAAAATTCGTCAAATTCAATGAGTCCGGCAATTCGAAAGCTCTATCGACGTTAAAGAACGCAACAAAGGACAAAGACCTGAAAGCCAAGGTTACGGGCAAACTGAACGGGGATGTGATTCAGGTGGAGACGTTCGAACTGCAATAGGCAGGCGTTCATTTACGCCCGAAGAATTGTTGAAATACGATCTCCGGATAACCTGTTCCAAAGCCGCTGAATAGAGCGGACTCGTGTCCGCGCAGGTGTTCATCGAAGAAATCGCGGATGACGGCGGTGGCGAGGACGAAGGAGCGCGTGCCTGCGCGTTCGGTGAGTATGCTGCGGTGACCGGCATCCGGAGCGTAGAGCGTGACGATGGTTGAGATGCGTCGGGCGCGCGTCATCGCCGCCGTTCCTGACCTCGACATGATCTCCTCATATTCGCCGCGCGTCATGCCGCGCTCCTTCAGTTCGGCGCTGGTGGGCGGAGCAACGGGATCGGTCAGCGGCTTGAGCCACAGGAAGGGCTGATCGAACGCTGCATCGAGCAGGAAGGGCGAGCCGAGGGTTTCCCCGTCGATGTCGAGACAGGCGCGAAACGCCGGGCTTAACTGGCAGGCTGCCGCCGCGGCGAGTCCACCCGGACCGTGGCCGATAGCACCCGCCTCATTGATACCCTGCCGCTTCAGGGCAGCCAGTGCGGCCCGCACCCAATCGGCGACAGCCTTCTTCTCGAAGGCCAACTGGTCCATGGCCGACAACTTCCCGGCCTCGGACCAGTTTTTGCGGGAAGCGGGAGAGGGCACATAGACAAAGCGAAATCCTGGGTATGCGGCCATCAACGCGGAGTAGTCGCGCGGACGGGCGCCGGGTTCGGGGAAGAACACGAGCACCTGCGGGCGCTGCGGGGCAGCCAGAAAGAGGGCGATACCGAGGGCCAGAATATGGATCGCTGCCATGATCACATCTTCCCACGCCAATTCTTCAAATTTTTTCCAAGAGCGCCGAAATGATGAAGGTGGGATTCAAACGAACTTGGTCCCCGTTGAACCAGGGAGAGATCAAACATGGGCTTTAGGTGGACAATATCGGCGCGCAGCGTCGCAATCGCGTGGGTGGCAGTGACGATTACGGCAATCGCCGGATTCCTGATCCAGCGATCATTGATACGCAAACAGGGCATTGACAACGCGCATGTAGCGATGAGGAACATCGTCCTGGCGGCGGAGAAGACAAGAAGCCGCACCGCGAGCATGAACGCGGCAGGCGACTTTGACCGGAGCGCTCTGCAGGCCGCGGTGAAGAAGAACTCTGATTTCCGGGCCAGCCGGCTTTACGGTACGATCCCGGTTGTAGCCGCGTGGCAGATGATTGAACACATCGCACAGAAGGAGGGCTACGATTTCCGAGTCCCTTCGCACCAGCCTCGTAACCCGAAGAATGCACCGACGGCGCAGGAAGAGAAGCTGCTCTCCACGCTGACGGCAACAAGACAGGAGGAAGTGTTCGAGATCGATGAGCAGCGCAATGAGATGGTGTACGCCCGTCCCATACTATTGGGTGAAGAGTGCATGTCGTGTCATGGCCTGCCCTCGCAGGCGAACAAAGATGGCAAAGACCTGCTGGGCTTCCGGATGGAGGGCTGGCATCCAGGCGAGATGCATGGGGCCTTCGTGCTGAAAACCAAATTGGACAAGGTGGATGATCAGGTCCGGGCAGGCATCTGGCAGGGTGCGATGTGGATCACACCGGTCGCCCTGCTGATCGGGATTGGCGCGTACTTTGCAACGCGCGGAATCCGTGGTCCGCTGGCGGAAGCGGTTGACGTGTTGCAGAGCGTCGCGGCGGGCGACCTGACCAAGGAGTTGCACGTCAGCAGCGACGATGAGGTCGGCGATATGGCCAAGGCGATGCGCTCGATGTCCGCGAGCCTGCGGACGATGATCGGCGAGGTCGCGTCGAGCGTGCGGGTACTCACCGACTCCGCGAGCGAACTTGCGGCCAACTCTAGTCAGGTGACATCAAATTCGCAGCAGGTCTCAGACCGCGCTCACTCGGTGGCTGCGGCAGTGGAGGAGATGAGCACCAACGTCGTCTCAGTGGCATCGGGGATGGAGCAGACAACGGCCAGCCTCTCGAATGTGGCCACCTCCACCGAACAGATGACATCCACCATCAGTGAGATTGCAAATATCTCAGAGAAGGCTCGCACGATGACCGAGAACGCAACCAGGCAGGCCGTACACATAAATGAGCAGATGAGCGGCCTGGGCCGTGCGGCGCGCGAGATCGGCAAAGTGACTGAAGTGATCACGGAGATCTCCTCGCAGACGAACCTGTTGGCCTTGAACGCGACCATTGAAGCAGCTAGAGCCGGGGCCGCGGGCAAGGGCTTTGCGGTGGTGGCCAATGAGATCAAACAACTGGCGCAGCAGACTGCGTCGGCAACCGAAGACATCCGGCAGAAGATCGCCGACGTGCAGTCGTCGGCGGCCACCGGAATCGCCGAGATCGAGCAGATCTCCAAGGTAATTGGCGATGTTTCCGAAATCGTCTCGTCTATTGCGGTGGCGATTGAAGAGCAGGCTGCGGTGACCCGCGACATTGCAAACAACATCGCACAGGCTTCGCAGGGCGTGAGCGATGCGAATGAGCGGGTTTCGCAGACGGCCGATGCGACGCGGCAGGTCTCATCCGACATTGTCGCGGTGGACCATGCATCCGACGAGATGACCACCAGCGCCCGGCAGGTGAGGGCGACCATTGACGGGCTCGCACAACTCTCTGACCAGTTGCAGCTGATGGTAAGCAGATTCAAAGCTTAAACAGAGCAGTGGGGCAGCTTGGAAAGCTGCGCGGCGATTGCCAATCGCAGCTCCGGCCGATTTCCAATCGGCTGCAGGTAAACTACCTGCCCCACCATGCTCTTATTCCGGCGAGCATAGTGCGGACTCTTGCGATTCGCGATATGCTCGCTAGAACCGATGCGATATCTTCTTTTCTCACTGACCGCGCTCGCCTGCTACAGCGCCGAACCGGCGGTTCCGGCCGACGTCATTCTGGAACGAGCTGTTGACTACTCGTCGATCCCCCATGGCAAGCTGGCTATGGACATCGCCCGCCCCAAGGCGCCGGGCAAGTATCCGGCAGTAGTGCTGATTCACGGCGGCGGTTTCAGCGGCGGCACGCGGGAAAGTTATCTGCCGATGGCGATCCGGCTGGCACAGAACGGCTATGTCGCGGCTACGGTCAGCTACCGGCTCACCCCCACCTATCAGTTCCCGCTGCCGCTGCATGACGTCAAGGCCGCGGTACGGTTTCTGCGGGCCAAGGCCGCGAAGTACAGCGTTGATGGCGAGCACATCGGGGCCATCGGTGAATCGGCAGGGGCCACCTATTCGCAGTTCCTGGCGGTGACGCGCAATATGCCGCAATGGGAGGGCAACGGCGGAAGCAAGGAACAATCGAGCAGCGTCGATTGCGCCATCAGCTACTACGGCCGCTCCGACATGCGGCGCGCCTACGATGGCAGCCGCAACGCAGCGACAGCCCTGCCTCCGCTGCTGGGCGGCGACCGCAACAGCGCACTGGACGCGCACTTCCGGGGCAGTCCGCTGAATTGGGTGACTCCCGATTCCGCGCCGATCCTGGCGATCCATGGCACGCGCGACCAGAACGTGCCGTTCGAGCAATCGACGATCCTGATTGACCGCATGCGCAGCATGGGGATCGAAGCCGAACTCGAGACGCTGGCCGAATCGGGCCACGGTTTCAAGGGTGCGGATGCCGACCGCGCCTTCGCCCGCTCGCTCGACTTCCTGAACCGCAAGCTGAAGCCGAAGCTGCTCGAAACGCGGCGGCTGATGGTGAACGATCACGGCCCTGGCGGCGAGATCCTGTGTATCGCGTGGCCCTCGGGGCGCGTGCTGTGGCGGCGGCCGAATCATCGCGCGACCGAGCTTGCCGTGCTCGCCAATGGCAACGTTCTCTACATCGAAGACCCGAAGGGTGTGGTGACCGAGATCAACCAGGAGCAGAAGGCCGTCTGGCAGTACAAGACCGATAAGGCCGCGCTGGTGAGCGTGCAGCGCCTTCCTAACGGCAACACGCTGCTGGTAGACGACTCGGTGCCGCGCGTGTTTGAAGTCACGCCAGACGGCAAAACAGTGTGGAATATCGAGAAGCCTGAGTTTAAGGGCAAGGCGATGCGCCGCGCCCGCAGGACCGCCGCGGGCACCACGATCGTCGCGATACAGATCGCAGAGCTGCTGCTGGAGATCAATAGCCAGGGTGAGATCATCAAGCGGCAAGAGTTCCCTGGCAGACTGCCGGCTTATGCCATGCCGCTGCCCGATGGAGGGATGTACATCGGGCTGGCAGGCCCGGGAGAGGTACGGCGCGTGGATGCCTCGGGCAAGATCACCGCCACCTTCAGCGGAGTGGAGAGCACGGCGCGGATGGCCTGGTCGTCGGGCTACACGCCGACGCCGGAGGGCGGGCTCATCGTCTCCGACTACATGGGCGGACGCATCGTCGAATTCGACGCAAAGGGCAAGGTGGTCCACCAGTTGAAGAATTTCCCGTGGTCGGTGACCAGCATCGCACTGCTGAAATAGCGGCGGATCTGCTACAATCCGCTTCAAATGACATCGATGCGGGTTAGTGCTCTTCTTTTTTCTTCTTTGCTGATTGGGCTGGGTGCGGATGCGCCCGATCCGTACAAGGAACTCAAGTTCCGCCTGGTGGGTCCGCCTCGCGCGGGCCGCGTGGTAGCGGTGGCGGGCGTGCCTTCGCAGCCCTTTGTTTATTACTTCGGAGGCGTTGGCGGCGGCATCTTCAAGACCACCGACGGCGGCGCGAATTGGACGCCGATTTCGGACGGGCAGCTGAAGACCGGCTCGGTGGGCGCACTGGCGGTCTCCGATTCCGACCCGAACGTCATCTACGCGGGCATGGGCGAGGGCTGCATCCGTGGCAACGCGTCGCACGGCGATGGCGTGTACAAATCGACGGACGCAGGCAAGACGTGGAAGCACATCGGGCTGGCTAACACGCAACAAATCGGCCGGGTGCGGGTGCATCCGAAGAATCCGGACATCGTGTATGTGGCGGCGCTCGGCCACATGTCGGGACGCAATGAAGACCGCGGCGTGTTCCGGTCGAGGGACGGTGGAAAGTCGTGGACCAAGGTTTTGTATAAGAGCGACAAGGCGGGCGCGATCGACCTGATGATCGACCCGGCGAACGCCAACGTGCTCTATGCGTCGATCTGGGAGGTGAATCGCAAGCCGTGGGTGTTCGAGAGCGGCGGCTCCGATAGCGGCCTGTACAAATCGACTGACGGCGGCGACACGTGGAAGGAGATCACGCGCAATACCGGGTTGCCGAAGGGCATCATCGGCCGCATCGGGATTGCGGTGTCGCCGGTGAATAGCGATCGCGTTTGGGCGATGCTCGAAGCGGAAGAGGGTGGCTTGTACCGCTCCGACAACGGCGGGACGACATGGACCCGCATCAACGAACAGCGGAGCCTGCGTCAGCGCGCGTGGTACTACTCGCATATCTACGCCGATCCGCAGAAGCTGGACACGGTGTATGCCTTGAACGTCGGGTTCTTTCGCTCAAACGATGGCGGACGCACCTTCAGCGCCGTCTCCACGCCGCATGGCGATAACCACGATCTGTGGATCGCGCCCGGCGACCCGGAGCGCATGATCGAAGGCAACGACGGCGGGGCGGTGGTGACGGTCAACGGCGGCAAGAGCTGGAGCCCGATCCTCAATCAACCGACGGCGCAGTTTTATCGCGTGGCGCTCGACCAGGACTTCCCGTACAACATCTACGGCGCGCAGCAGGATAACTCAACCATCCGCATCGCCAGCCGGGGCAGTGGCGGCGAGCGTGACTGGTTCGACGTCGGCGGTGGCGAGAGCGGCTGGATCGCGCCCGATCCGCGCAACTCGAACATCGTGTACGCAGGCTCTTATGACGGTTTGCTCACTCGCTACGACCATCGCAACGGAGCAACGCGCAATGTAACGGTATGGCCCGATAATCCGATGGGCTACGGCGTGGAAGCGATGAAGTACCGCTTCCAATGGAACTTCCCGCTGCTGTTTTCGCCGCACGATCCGAAGCTGCTGTATGCGGGCGGCAACGTGCTGCTCACCAGCACGGATGAAGGACAGAGTTGGAAGCCGGTGAGCCCGGACCTGACTCGTAATGATAAATCGAAACAGGGTCCTTCGGGCGGAGCGATCACCAAAGACAACAGCGGCGTGGAGTACTACGCGACGATCTTTACCGTGGATGAGTCGCCGATCACCAAGGGGCTGATCTGGACCGGCTCCGATGACGGCGTGGTGCACGTTACGCGCGATGGCGGCAAGACGTGGAACAAGGTCACGCCACCGGATCTGCCGGAGTGGGCGCAGATCAACTCCGTTGCGGCGTCGCCTCATGACGCGGCGACGGCCTACGTGGCGGCCACCAGTTACAAGCTCGATGACTTCAGGCCGATGCTTTACCGCACTACCGATTACGGCAAGACGTGGAAGAAGATCGTGACCGGCATTCCGGCCGATGACTTTACGCGGGTGGTGCGTGAGGATCCGAATCAGCGCGGGCTGCTGGTGGCGGGCACGGAGACGCATCTGTACATCTCCTATGACAGCGGCGAGAACTGGAAGCTGTTCCAGCTGAATCTGCCGGTGACGCCGATCACCGATGTGGCCTTCCACAAGCGCGAAGACGAACTGGTGGTGGCGACGCAGGGGCGGTCGTTCTATCTGCTGGAGGACTTGCCGATGGTGCGGCAGCTGGCGGCGGAGAAGGGCGAGACGAAGTTGTTTCAGCCTAAGGACGCATTCCGGCTGGTGAGCGGCATGAGCGCGGCGCCGATCTACTATTGGCTGAAGGAGAAACCGAAGGAAGAGATCACGCTTGAAATCCTGGATGGCGCGGGCAAGCTGGTGAAGAAGTTTTCGAGCAAAGAGCAGCCTCGTGAACGAACGCGGGCAGAATCCGATGGAGATGAGGACGAGAATCCGCGGCGGCGCGGCGGCCCTTCGCGTGCGCCTGCGGAAGCGGGGATGAATCGCTTTGCGTGGGACATGCGGTATCCGGATGCGACTACTTTCCCGGGGCTGATTATGTGGGCGGGCAGTGTGCGTGGTCCGCAGATTACGCCGGGCAAGTATCAGGTGCGGCTGACGGTGGCCGGGCAGGTGCAGACGCAGTCGTTCACGGTGAAGAAGGATCCGCGCTCGGCGGGTACGCAGCAGGATATGGAGAAGCAGCTGGCGATGCTGCTGCAACTGCGCGACAAGTTGACGGCGGCGAACGAGGGGGTGATTCGTATTCGCGATGCGAAACGGCAGCTGGATGGTTATGCGACTTCAGAGAACAAGGCCGTGGCAGAGAGTGCCAAGGAACTTTCGAAGAAGCTGGCGGTGGTGGAGAATGAGCTTTACCAGACGAAGAACCAGAGTGGGCAGGATCCGCTGAATTATCCGATTAAGCTGAACAATAAGTTGGCGGCGCTGGCCGGGGTTGTGGCGGCGACGGATGTCTCGCCTACTGCGCAGTCGAGCATGGTTTATGAGGAGTTGGCGTCGAAGACGAATGTGCAGTTGAAGGAGATGGAGACGTTGCTGAAGGACGGTCTGGCGGCGTTTAATAAGCTGGTGCGGGATCAGGATGTACCGGCGGTGGTGTTGAAGAAGACGGCCCGGTAGTGGGCAAACCGGGGACAGACAGCCCTATTGCATAGGGTGTCTGTCCGCTCGGTATGCGCGGTGTTGCGCTTGCTGGCAGGCGAAACCGCCTAATGCCACATAGTTTTTGCGGTTTTGTAGCGCGCGCATTCTTGCGTGCCACCTCGACATTCTTGTCGAGGTCCGGTTCGGCGCTGAAAACAAAACGTCGAGACGAATCTCGACGCTGCAGACAGGAATGTCCGCGCCACGATGTCACCAGAAGAGAATTGGTGATTTGCGAAAAACTATGCGGCATTGGGCGAAACCGCCGGCCCCACCTTTGCGAACTTGGGCGGTTTCGCCTGTCCAATTTCCAGGTCCTACTACTGGATGCCGGCTACCAGGTGCACGCGGCGGTTGCGGCCCCAGCAGGATTCGTTGGCATCGGTGCATTGCGGGCGCTCTTTGCCGTAGCTGATCAGGCGGAGTTTCGCCGCAGGGATGCCCTGCTGAATGAGGAACTCCTGAGCTGACTGCGCGCGGCGGTCGCCCAACCCCAGGTTGTATTCGGCTGAGCCGCGCTCATCGCTGTGACCTTCGATGGCGATGGCGGCGGTTGGGAAGTCGCGCAGGATCGCCTTCAGGGCTACTGCGTCGGCGGTCAAGGTCTCGACCGCATCGGCACGCAGATCGTTGCGGTCATAGTCGAAGTAGGCGTCCTTCACGTCGCGTTCCAGCCGCTGTGAGAGCGTGAGCTGGCCTTCGCGGCCGGCATTCGGATCGCGCGCAGGCGGAGGAATATCGGGCGTGTTGACGGTGACGGTTGCCGAAGCAGTGGTGGTGCCGCCGGCTCCTACGGCCTTCAGCGTATACGTTATTGTCGAGCTCGGATAGACGCTGCGTGTCCCGTTCGCGGGGAGGGTTCCGATGGCTGGCGCCACGCTGATTTCGCTGGCGTTCGAAACTGACCAGCGCAGCATGGCCTGCTGGCCGCGCAGAATCGAACCGGGCTCAGCTACGAACTCGGCGATGGTGGGCGCAGCGGGTTTCATGTTGCCGGCCGAATCACCTCCGCTGCCGGAGCCCGGGAGCGGGGCGACGGGTGTGGTTGGGACGGGAGATTTCTTACCGCAGCCGGAAGCCAGGGCAAAAGCCGCGATTGCGGCCAGAATGAGAATTCGATTTCTGGACATACTCTTTCATAGTGACGCAAACAGCGGGGAATAAGTTTACTGGAGAATCTGGGGGGAGAAGATCGCGGCGATGAAGACGCGGCGTTTTTGGGGACGCAGCAAGCTACGTCCCCGGCGAGGGTTACTCGACGACGACAATTTGCGTCTGCCAGAAATTGGCTTTCTGGGTGGCGGGATCGAGTACGGTCACCTGGCAGGTGTACTCACCTGCATCGAACTTGGCCAGGGGCAGGCTGAACTTGAACTCCACCGTTTTCAGGCGCCGCGCCGGGCCGTCGTTCACCTGCATGGGCTGGGTTTCGAAGGCCTTGTCGTTACCCCGATAAAATGTGACGAAGGCCACCAGCGGCTGCACGGTCTCCGCATTCGGTTCGTAGGCCTGCAGGTAGACGAACAGATCGCGGCTGCGGCGGAAGACGCGGGTCACGCTGGGGATCAGCTTCTGCCCTTCGAGCACCAGTGGATTCGCGGTCTCGGCGCGGTCCTTGTCCTTCAAGGCGTTGTAGAGAGCGTCTTTCAGATCTACTCGCTGGCTGGAGAGGACCACGGAACTGATGGGGATCCGTTTGTCTTCCTTCATCAGGTTGGGGATCAGGAACTTCGTCTGATAGGTGCCGATGCGGCCGGTCTCGGCGTCGCGCGCCAGGAACTTGATGGTGTACTTGCCGGGCAATAGCGTGAAGCCGGTATCGTATTGAATCGGACGCCGTGCCAGTTCGGCCGCGGTCGCGCCGGTCAGTTTGATATCGACTTTGTCGCGCATGTTCTGCACGGTCACGCCGAAGCTGTCTTTCACTTCTCCGATGAAATCGATGCGGGTGTGATCGGCGCCGCCTTTGCGGGCCAGGGCGAGTTCGCGCCCCGGGATCTTGACCACTACGGGCACGAAGTACTCGGCGCGATTGAGCTGGAAGTAGTCCAACTCCATCGCGATGGTGAGTTCGGTGACAGGGTCGCCCAGCATCAGCGCCTCTTCGAGTTGCCGTTCTTTGTCGACGGTGGTGAAGTTCTTGAACTGCTTGCCGGCGAAGTAGCCCTGGCGGTAGTCGAGCGAGGCGGTGGTGTTGCTGTTCAAGGTGATTTTGATCTTGCGGAATTTGCCATCGAGCGCGGCGTTGCTGGTGTAGTAGCCGAGCACGTAGTAGCTTGGGACTGACTTCTGTGCCTGCACGATGCCGGCCGCGAGGTCGTTATTATCGAGCATCGCCTTGCCGCCCGTATCGGCTGCGAGCGACCACAACGAATCCTGCGAGCGCTGGAAGTTCGACATGGCCGACATCGCGGCGCCACCGGTGTACATGGCAAGGCCGCCCTGGGAGCCGCGCGTGGCATCGCCCATGGGGGCATCTGCCACCAGTCCGCGTGCGTCGACCGGCCAGAAGCTGACTCCGCTGCGGATCGCTGCGTTGACGGTGGCACGCAACTGGGCCTGGTTGTCAGAGCCGTTCATGCGAAGTCCGCTGGCGAAATAGATGAGCGACTTCTTCTCGCTCAACTGTCCTAGCATTTTCGCGGCGGTCTGCAGGGCAGCCAGTTGCCGGTCCGTGGAGAAGATATTGAACTCGCTATCGTCCTGCCCGAAGGCGGCTCCGGTATCGGAATCGTTGGGATTGGTCTCGGCGTTTTCGTCCTCGCCCACGATCATGGTCTGGATAATGCTTTCCAGTTTGGCGCGGTCTGCGGTGAAGTCCTGCAGCACCTGCACGGCGCCGCCGGAGTACTGCATGATGGCCATGAGGTCGGCTCCGGTCATGTTGGAGCGGATGAATTTCTTGGCGGCGTTGAGGGCGCGCAGTTGATCGGGTGGCGCCATGGCCGAGAGATCGAAGTAGAGGGCGAGCAGGCGGCGGTCCCGGTACTTCACACTGCCGGGGGTTTCGGGCGCGATCTGCGTTTTGGTCAGCTTCGGCACCAGTCCTGGCTTCTCAGGCATGGCGGACGCGGGCGGCGCGTCGGCCAGTTCGGCTAGTTTCTGATACTCGAAGAACTTGATGGTCTGGGGTGCGCCGTCTTCGGTGATGGTGAAGTCTTTCGCGGTGAGCCCTTCCACGGGCTTGCCGGACTTGTCCTTGACGACAACGGTCTCAACCACCAGCTGCGAGGTGGCCTGGAACGTGGCAGGAGTGGCGGCTACGGGCTTTACGTTTTCGCCGACCTGCTGCGCCAGCAACATGTACATGAGTGCCGCAAGTTTCATATTAGAACCTCAGCCTCAAAGTGGTTTGCACGGTGCGCATCTGATTGGCCGACATCGGCAGGCCGAACTGGGCGCTGTTGATGGTGGCGTTCCAGCTGGGATAGGTGACATGATTCAGCGGATTGGAGGCATCGGCCCGGACGTCCAGATTCAGCTTGTCGCCAACTCGGAAGGTCCGCGCCAGCGACGCCGAAAGATTGAGCTGCCCCGGTCCGGTGATGGTGTTGCGGCCTGCATTGCCCCAACGCCCGGTAGCTGGGGGCGCGTAGGCCGCGGGATTCAAGTGCTGCGAACCGGCTGCGTAGACATCGGCGCCGGTGTAGTCCGGCCGGATGCTGCCGGTGACGCCGGTGCCGCGCACGGCGGAGATGTAGATGGGCGTCAGCGGCAGGCCGCTACCCGCGCCAACCTGCGACGAGATCGTCCATTCCCGGAACCATTGCGAGCGCTGCGCCATTGATGACGTGTACTGAACCATGGCGGTAATCTGATGCCGTTGATCGAAGTTCGACCGGCCGCGCTCGCCGCTGAGATTCAACCAGTCCTGGGCGATGAGTTGCCCGCCCTGGTTGCGTCCGCCGAGTGAGGAGTCGTCGATCGCTTTGGCATAGGTGTATTGTGTAGACGCCGTGAAGCCGCGCTGCAGGCGGCGGCGCAGTTGCAGCATGCCCGCTTCACGGGTGGAGTTGCCGTTCGACGCAAGGTAGGTGAAGCCCGTCTGGCAGGTGGCGCAGGGGACCACTGCCGACCCGGCCGGATAGGTATTCGGCAGGAACATCTGCGAACCGCGCGTCCCCTTCAAACCGAGATAGGTCGCGGTCATCACGAGCGCCCTCGGCAGATCGCGCTGCACTGAGAGCTGCCAGGATTGCGCATAGCCGACGCGGAAATCGGGATCGACGGCGAAAGTGGTGCGGGAGACTCCGGCCGATGACTGGAAGCCATTGGCCAACGTCAGGGGGTTGGCGGCACTGGTCTGGACGCTGAGGCTTTTCGACAGCGGCGCCTGTTGCGACATCATGTTGGCGATCGGCTGATAGACGCTCGAATTGTAGTAGACGCCATAACCGGCGCGCACCACCATGGAAGATGCGAGGAAGGGCCGCCACGAGATGCCGATGCGCGGCTGCACGCCGATGCGGTCCGGATGCAATTCGGCGGGCACCTGCGGGGTCTGCGACGTGAAGCCGGGAGTGATGGCGAGGTTCACCAGCCGCCCGTACTTTTCGGTCAGTGGAGAATTGTACTCCCAGCGTGCGCCGGCATTGATGGTGAAGCCGGGACTGATGCGCCAGTCGTCGGTGACGAACGCATCGTACGATCTGCCGCGCAGGTACTTGTCGGCGTTGCCGTAGGCGATGGAGCTGGTGTCGGGCGTGCCCAGCAGGAAGCCGGCCAGCCCTGAAGTGGTAAAGCCGAAGGCGCCGCGGGGGTCCTGCTGCGAGATGGGATTGAACTGCAGCCGCTTGTAGTCGGCGCCGAAAGAGACGTTGTGGCGCCCGCGCGACCAGAATTGCGCGGTGGAGAGATCGGCGTTCTGGTTGCGGTTGGTGGCAGCCTGTGCGTCGTTGAGTCCGCTCATGCCGTTGGCGAACTGCAATGCGGGCGGGCCCCAGTTCTGGGGCGACTGATCGCCGCCGGTGATTCCGGCCGTGGCCGCAATGTTGGTGCGGTTGGCGAAGAACGGCGTGAGTTGGGACGCAAGGCGGCTGTACAGCACGCCGATGGTGACAAAGTAGCGCGGCGTCACGGTGCGGCGGTAGTTGACGCCTGCATTGATGCCGGTAGAGCTGGTGGTATCGAGAAACCGGAAGATATTCTGATTATCCCCGCGCGTACTCATGTAGGCGAAGTTTCCCGAGATCTGGTTCTTCATCTTGAAGGTCTGATTGAAGCGCGATTGCAGATTGTCCTGATGCATCGCGTTCACTATCGGGATCTGGTAGTTGTAGCGCGTGCCGCCTTCCAGGTTGGGCAGCGGATACAGGGCCAGCAGCGCCTTCGCCTGGAGGCTGATGCGGCTGGCGGGAATCACACCGCTGGCGAGGAAGCCTTCGCGTTCGGCTGCGGTTGGCATCAGGCCCGATTGCGTGGTGGCGTTGCGATTGCGGGTCCATTGATAGTTGACGGTGACGTTCGGGCCCTTCGAAAACAGGCGCGGGATCTTGAGCGGGCCGCCGAAGGCGATCAGGCCGGTGAGGCGGTTATAGGATGGCTTGAGCGTGTCCTGGCCGGTGAGCGAGAAGGCGCGGGCATCAAGGGCGGAGTTGTCGATCACCAGGCCGAGGCTCCAGTTGTACATGGAGCGCGGGCCCTTGCGCGAGTTCCCGAAGGCCGGCATCATCGAGAAGGGCGAGCTGGCGCCGTTGTTGACGCTGCCGTTGATCAGCAGACCATCCGAGGCGCGGTCGGCCAATTCAGCCGCGGCTTCAGGAGGAGGTGCGGCGGCGGGCTTTTCGGCCGGCTTGTGCGTGGCGGCCTGCTTCACTTCCGCTTTGTTGAAGCCGGAGGTTGCGCGCGGCGGAGCGACGGCGACTTTCATCTGCGCCAGTGGAAGCAGTTTCAGCTCCCAGGTGGTGATCTGTGCGCCTGCCGCTACAGCGATGTCCCGCTTTTCCGGCGCGAAGCAGAGCATCTCCACCTGCATTTGCCAGGGGCCGTCATCGAGTGCGGAAAACGAGTAGGCACCATCCAGGCCGCTTACGGCGCGGAGCGTCTTGCCATTGGCGGTGGCCGTAACGGAGGCGCCGGGCAGGGGTAGTCCTCCATACTGGACCACGCCGCGGTGCTCACTACCAAACGCAGAGCCTGCGAGCAGAATCGCTATCAGCAGCTTCAATATCTCAGCCTCAGTTTTCAGAAGGTTTCTCGATCCAATCGATGACGATCATCTTTACCGGAGCTTTTGTCGCTTCCAGCTTCAATCCCAGTTTCTCCTGAACCGCGGTATAGATGGTAGGTCCATTGGCATCCACTGGAGGCGGAGCATCGCCGGGAGGCGGCTGTCCAAACGGCCCGCTGCGGCCGGGATCGGGGGTCCATTCGAGCTCGATGTCGTACTCGCCGGCGAGGCCGGTCTTGTCGACGACCGGACGCCCCACCTGGTTGGCCAGCTGGCCGGCGAAGTTTTCCATAGTGGTCCTGCTGGCGTTCAATTGCCCATGCCCCATGCGCATCATGCTGCGCGCTTCCGGGCCGCTTTCGCTTTTCTTGAGCTTCGGGCCGTTCTTGCCCACTACCAGCGCATATGCCGGGGACTCTTTGGAATCTTCGTGGAACTTGAGCTTGAAGCGGTCGACGAGCATCGATTGCATCATGGCGCGGAGCTTTTCGGCCATGGCCTTCTGCTGGGCAGGATTGGGCGGACCGCCCTTCGGCTGGTCATCATCTGTGGCCATCTTGGCCTCGATGTCCCACTGCGTGGAAGCCATCCAGGCGGGTCCACCAGTGAGCTGAAAGTCTTTCACGTTGAAGGCCTGCATCAGTAACATTTTGGTGGGGACATTCTTCGCCGACATGCGCCCGGGCGTCATCGACATGCGGACTTGGTGAACGTCACCGCTGCCGGGCTTGATGGAGACGACCTCGAATTCGAGTTTGGGCTGCGGCTGGGCGAAGATGGCGGTACCGGAAAACAGGATTGTCGCGGCAAGATGTGTATAAGTCATGGCTACCTCTTCATTAGACTCCATCCGGCGTTAATTGTATCGTCCCGATGAGCAATTCCGGCTGGCAAATACGCATTTAAAAGTGTACAGCCATTTTGTGTACCAGTTTGCAGTGCGCGGTGGCCATTTCTCCTCCCGGCCGCCGCGATTCCATGGGCGGAGCGCCTACTCCGCCCTTTTTTCCCGAAAGAATGTTCAAATCCGAAAAGGGTTCGAGTATACTGAATCTCACTGGATTTGAAGATGCAGGATGAGACTACGCTCGCCGACTCTGGAGACGGGAAGCCCGCGAAGCCGTTTGTCTCGTCATCGGCGAAGTGGGGACCGTTTGAACTGCGCGGCAAATTGGGCGAAGGCGGCTTTGGGGAAGTGTACCGCGCCTATGATCCGCTGTTGCAGCGCGAGGTGGCGCTGAAACTGCTGCATCTTCGCGGAGATGACCTGGAGAGCGAAGCGCGGGCGGTGATTCAGGAGGCGCGGCTGATCGCAAAAGTGCGTCACCCCAACGTTGTTTCGGTATATGGCGTGGATACGTTCTCAGGGCGCATCGGGTTCTGGAGTGATTTTGTCGATGGCCAGACGCTGACGGCGATCCTGGCTGCGCAGGGAACGATGGGTGCGCGCGAAGCGGCTGGAATCATAGTGGACGTGGCCAAGGCGGTCAGCGCCGTGCACGCAGCCGGACTGCTGCATCGCGACATCAAGGCCAGTAACGTCATGCGCGAAGTGGGCGGCAAGATCCTGCTGCTCGATTTCGGACTGACGCACGACATCGGCGCGACTGTGCCGTCAGGCGGCACGCCTGCCTACATGGCTCCGGAGTTGATGTTGCATCAGGAGCCGTCCCGGGCCAGCGACATTTATGCGCTGGGAGTTTTGCTGTTTCACCTGCTGACGCTCAAGTATCCGTTCCAGCGGTCACTGATCGGACTGCCGTCCAAACGGTTGCGGCTGTTGGACGAGCGTCCTGATCTGCCGGAACCGCTGTCGCGCGTCATCGAAAAGGCCACAGAACTCGACCCAAGCCACCGCTATCAAACGGCGGGCGAACTGATTGCGGCGCTGTCAGGAGCGGTGGATCTAACCGAGGCCACGCGCACTTCGCCTCAGGTTCCCACGAAAAGAAAGTGGCTGTTCGCTGCGGCCGCGGCTTTCGCCGTGACGGTTGGTGGTGCGGCGATTTATTTCAGGCCGGGCGGACTTTCGCCGGTTGGCGGGGCACATGCGACCTACAACCAGGCGCAAGAGCTTCTCGACCATTACTACCGGCCGAAGGCTATCGAGGAGGCGATCAGGCTCTTTGAGAAGACGACGGCCGAGGATCCCAAGTTCGCCCTTGCCTATGCAGGATTGGCGCGGGCGCATTTCCTGCAGTACTGGCAACTGCGGGACAAGTCACATGTCGAGCCTTCTGAAGCGGCGGCCACGAAGGCGCTTTCACTCGATCGCAATCTGCCGTCGGCCCACGTAACGCTCGGCCGCCTCTATACGGAGACCGGACGGAACGATCTCGCCACGCAGGAGATCGATGAAGCGCTGCGGTTGGACTCACGCAGTGCGGAAGCGCATCAGGCGCTGGCGGAACTTTACCTGCGACAGGGAAGGACCGCGGACGTGGAGCCGGAACTGCGCAAGGCAACAGATCTTGCACCGGAGGACTGGCGCTTCCAGTCAGAGCTGGGATACTTTTACCTGCGTACCGGGCAGATGGAAAACGCCATTGCGGCTTACAAAGCGGCCGAGAAGCTCTCTCCGGATAACGCCCGCGTGATAACGAATCTGGGAGTGGCCTTGCGCCGCTCCGGCAAGACGACGGAGGCGATCGAAGCAGCCCGCAAAGCGATCGCCATTGAGCCGGGATTCAATCGCTACTCCAATTTGAGCGCCGCATTGGAGGAGGAAGGGCGCAATGATGAAGCCGCCGATGCGGTGCGCAAGGCGATTGAGATCAATCCTTCGGCTTTCATGGCGTGGGGCAACCTCAGCTCGGTCCTATCGCGGATTCCCGGCAAGGAACAGGAGAGCCGCGAGGCCTGCGAAAAGGCGATTTCGCTTGGCGAGGAGTTCCGGAAGAAGGCTCCCAGTGACCCTTCGCTGCTTGGTCAGGTGGGGCTGTGCTACGCGCGGAACGGGAATGCGGCAAAGAGCGTGCCGATGCTGCGGCAGGCCGTGGCCTTTGCGCCGGAGGATCCTGAGGTTCTCTACCTTGCCGCGCAAGGCAATGAGATGTTGCACCAGAGGAAAGAAGCGCTGCTTTTGATCGGCAGAGCCTTACAGAACGGTCTTTCCATGCGTGCGGTAGAACGTAATCCGGGGATGGCAGCGCTACGCGCCAATCCGGAGTTTGCGAATTTGTCCGGGCAGTTGATTCAAAAAAACAAGTAAGGAGATTGTACACAGATGCTACAGACTTATGATGCCGGTTTCCAGATCGGCCCCGGGTTCATGCCCGGATTGCCGATGAGTTTTGGGACGGACAATGTAGACCACCCGGTCCCCAAACCCAAGAAGAAGCCGGCGAAGAAAGCACCCGCCAAGAAGGCTCCAGCCAAGAAAGCACCGGCAAAGAAGAAAGCCCCTGCTAAGAAGAAGTAGTCCGTCCTGCTCCAAGAGAGGCGCGGGGCAGTAGTCCCGCGCTTTCTTATTTCACTGCCTTGTACGTTTCCCACTCCCCTGTCTGAGTCTGCAGTTGCAGACCGGCCGAGTTCTGAAACTTCGGGTGTTCTCCAATCAGGAAACGCCGCACGCTTGACGCCGGCACGGCGCGCGTGACGAGGGGGATCTCCTGACCTCTTTTCGCGGTGCCGTCGCGGTAATCCTTCACTTGGAATTGGATCGCTCCGTTCGCCACGGTATAGGTGCCGCGCTCCACGATTCGGGAGTTCTCCTGGCGGTTAAAATTCTCTGCATCCAGTTGGTAGGTGTAAGTCCCGTCGCTCGCAAACCGGTAGGTGTAGATCTGTTTGAACTGATTGCCCGCCGCTGCCGCATCGAACTCCCACGTTTTGGTAAACATGTTGTAGCGGCCGCTGGGCTGGCTGGCGATGATTCGCTGCCAGGAACCGGCCAGCGTGGTGCGTCCTGATATGGGCACAGCGGCAGTGGCCGGTGGCCGGGCTGCGCCATTCATACGCAGTGAGGTGAGCAGACTGGTGACATCGGGCTGGCAGGCGGAAAACGCCGCGGCATTGGGGGTGTTGAACACCACGCTCAGATAGCGTGCCGGAAAGCGCACCAGGAACAGCGAAGTCAGCATGGTGGCGCCGTTGTTGCCGGCCGCCTCCGCTGCCCGCACCTGGCTCGATGGCGCGTTGACCAACGGCAGTGCCCGCGAACTCGGATTGCCTTTCACCCGAAACTGCCTGGTGACCAGGTCGCGCCATTCGCGGTCAAGTTCCTCGTTCGCCGAGGGGAGCGAGGGCTGAGATGTATAGAGGGCGATCTGGCAGTAGGAGCGGCGCTGCTGATCGATCTTCGAAAGCTCAACGTGATCGCGGGCCGTCCGCAGCGTGTAGCCGGGAGGCGAGGAGTAGGTGTAGGCGTCAAACGCCTGCGTCTGGGCGTAGAGATTCGCGGCGGAAAAACCGGCGAGCAGAATGGAACAGCGGCACAGGGCCGAATCGGGCACCATTGCCCCTATTTTAGCGTGTTAGCCGCGCATCTCCATACCGCGCATGGTGCCGGTGGCGGTGGAGAATTTATCCACTTCGATGCCCAGGCGGTGGAGTACGGACACGAACAGATTCGGCAGCGGATAGTTGCGCTCGCGGTCAAACGAGAGGTGTTGTCCGTGCTTGAAGCCGCCGCCGGCGAACAGCACCGGCAGGTTGGTAGTAACGTGCGTGTTTGCGTTGCCCATGTTGCTGCCGTAGAGAATCATGGTGCGGTCAAGCAGCGTTTCGCCGCCTTCGTTGCGCGCCTTGAGGTCACTGAACAGCTGCGCGAGCAGCTTCATATGGCCACGGTCGATGCGCTCCAGGGCGCCCAGCTTGGCTGGATTCTTGCCGTGGTGCGAGAGGTTATGATAGCCATCCGGAGTCGGCTCGCCATCCACCGAGATGGCCGGAGAGTTCACGCTATCGAGCAGCAGGGCGACGAAGCGGGTGGAATCGGTCTCGAAGGCCAAGCGCGCCATATCGTACATCAGGCGGACCTTTTCCATGTAGGCGCGCGGATCGGTTGGATCGACGGGCGCTGCGTCCTTCACCACCGGCTTGGGCTTCTGTTCCCATTCCGAAGCGCTGGCCAGGCGATGCTCCAGGTCACGCACGCCGGTGAGGTACTGTTCGAGGCGGGCTTTATCGGCCGCACCGATGTTCTTCTGCAGGCTACGGGTCTGGTCGGCCACGGTGTCCATGATGCTCTGGCCCAGGGCGAGACGCCGCATCTGGTCCTGAATCTCTTCTTTGGTGCCGGTGACGAACAGCCGCTTGAATACGACAGAGGCCTTTTCTTCCGAAGGGATCAGGACGCCACCGCGGGTCCAGGAGAGGCTGCGCTGGCCCTGCGAGACGTTCACGCCAAGAGTGAGCGACGGAAAGCGGGTCTGGTTGCCCAGACGCTCGGCCGCGAACTGATCGAGCGAAATGGTATTCCGGAAGCCGCCGCTGCCGGGATGCGGCGCGGCCGTGAGGAAGCAGTTGTCAGCCGGGTGCCCGCCATCCACATCGGGATGCCACACGCCGGACATGACGGTGAAGTCTTTACGATGATCGGCCAGGTGCTCCAGATACGGAGAGAGCTTGTAGTTGGAGCCTGCGGAATCGGCAGCCGGGAAGAACATCTCCGGCACCAGGCCGAGATTGTTGCAGATACCGAAGAAGCGCCGCGGCACGGGATTGATGGCCGCGCGGGCGGAGGCAGGCAGCATGGCTTCGAGCAGCGGAAGTCCCAGTGCGACGCCTGCGCCGCGAAGAAAATGCCGCCTTGGCAGGGCGCGTTGCGTGTTGATCATCGACATAGGTTTAGCTCCGGAAACTGTTTGGTAAGTATCTCACTCTTCAGCGGCTATTTCAACCGGAAGAGGCGGCTCTGCACCACGGCCTGAATCAGGTCATTTACTCCGAATTGACTGGTTTTGGCCTGGTCGAGAATCGCCTCCACCTCCGGCCGGTCGCCGAACCGCACGGGCGCGGCGGTGGAATAGATCACCAGCTGCGACGCCAGGTTGCGCGCTATCTTTCGCTCATCGGCCAGCACCAGCTTTTTCAACTCACGAACGTCGGCAAATTTGCGGCCGTCCGTCAGTATGCCCGACGCATCCACCGGCTTGGCGTAATGGAAGTCGAAGAAGTGGCCGCCTTTGCCGACGCCCGGCGCGACCGCTCCTTCGCCGAGCGCGCGATACTTTTCGCGCCAGCCGCCGGCGACGTCGAAGCTTTCGAGCGCGAAGCCCGGCGGGTCGATCTTCTGATGGCAGGAGTTGCAGAAGGGCTGGATGCGGTGCTTTTCCAGTTGCTCGCGGATCGTTGTCGCGCCGCGCGTATCGGGCTCCACGGCAGGCACGCCCGGAGGAGGCGGCGGCACGGCGTTGCCGAGGATTCGCTCGTTCATCCACACGCCGCGCAGCACCGGGGAGGTGGTGGTCCCGTTCGCGGTCACCTTTAGGATGCTGGCCTGGGTGAGCAGTCCGCCGCGTGGGGAATCGGGAGGCAGTTTCACCGGCCGAATGGCGGCGCCCTGCACTCCGGGGATTCCGTAATGATCGGCCAGCCGTTCGTTCAACATCGCGAAATCGGAGGAGACCAGATTTCGCGCCGGCAGGTTCTTGCGCACCAGTTCGGCAAAGAAGGCGCGCGTCTCGTCGCCGGCGGACTCCACCAGGAAATCGTCCAGGTAGTAATCGCCGTACAACGACGCATCGGGCGAGGTGTTATCGAGTTTGCGCAGATCGAGCCAGTAATCGAGAAACGCCTGCACGAAGCGCTGCGAGCGCGCGTCGGCCAGCATGCGCCGGGTCTCGGACCGCAGCACCTCGGGATTCTGCAATTGATTGCTGGCGGCCAACTGGCGCAGCGCCGCATCGGGCTCCGTGTTCCACAGGAAGTAGGAGAGCCGCGACGCGAGGGCGTAGCTATCGAGACGGCCCGGCTTCTCTTCATGCGTGACAAACGCCGGAGAGACCAGGACCGCTGAATAGGTAGAGATCATTGCGTCCGTGAAGGAGAAGCCGGCCGCGACCGCCTTATCGGCCAGCGCGGCAAAGCGCTCAATGTCGCCGGCAGGCACGGGATGGCGGTAGGCGCGCTGCAGGAACTGCTTCAGCAGGCGCCGGGCGTCGGATGCCGGATTCTTCGATTCGAAGACGGCCTGCCCTTTGGCATTCACGGTGTACGGCAGATCGGCAAAGAGCATCTGGTGGCCGGGCGTGGGCCACTGCTCCAGCAGCGGACCCTCGGCCTCGAGCCAGTGGAAGGTCACGGCAGGCTGGCCCTGTTCGGTAGCCAGCGGATTGCGCCAATTGCCTGGCGGGCGGGAGCGGAAGAAGCGGACGGCGTCGGGCCGGATGGTCTCGCCCTTCAACAGGTAGACATCGATCTCATTGACCTTCTGCTCGGGATGGACATCGAAGCTCGCGAGCCTGCGCATCTGGCGCGGCGGAATCTCGGCGTACAATGTGACCGGTTCATGCGTACGCCCCGCGGTGATGTTTTCGGGATCGGGCTTCCACCAGCTCTTTCCCTTGTCGGGGCCGATCCAAACCGTATGCGCGCTGAGCCGCAGCTTGTAGCGGCCGGCTGCCGGAGCGGTGAATTGATTGAAGCGCAGCTCGATCGGCTCATAGCTGCTGCACACCACAGCGAGGCCTTCCTGTTCGCGCACTTCAGGCTTGCTGGCGCCGACGGTGCGCGGACTGGTCTTCTTCAATACACCGATATCGGGCCCGTCACCGAGCGTGGGGAAGGCATTGCGTTCGTTGCCCTTCGGAGGCATCACCTTGCCGATGAAGGCGCCGCTTTCGCGAGCGTAGTAACGCCTGACGGCCGACGGAGGTCGCGTGGTGCTCTTCGGCAGGGCCTCGCGGATAGCATATTCGGCGGCTTGCAGGTACTGGTTCATGTGGACGTGCGAGACATCCAGAGCTTCGCCGACTTTATTGAAGTGGAAAGCCTCGCCATCTTCGGGCAGCATCTCTTTCACCTGCAGCCAGGGGGCGCCGAGCAGATCGCGCAGCGTGTTCTCATACTCGTAGCGATTCATGCGGCGCCAGGTGGAGCGGCCGCGCGTTTCGTAGCGGGCTTTGTCGGCGGCAACCAGAGGGGCGGACAGTGCGGAGAGGAAGGCGCTGCGAGTTGCTGGGGTCAAGGCCGCGGATTTCACCGGAGGCATCTCGCCATCGCGGACGCGGTCATGAACCTTGGTCCAGCGGGCGAAGTTCACTGCATCGGCGGGCGTAAACGGCAGCGAGGCCAGATCGAGGTTTCCCTGCTTGACCTTGGCGTTATGGCAACCCGTGCAATTCGCCGCTACGAAGGAACGCACGGCCGCGGGCGGCTGCGCCACCAACAACGGCAGCGCCAGAATGAACAACGCAAAGAACCTCATGGTAGGGCTATTATATCGCTCGGGGCTACTCCGGACGGTGCCAGTCGAAGAGTTTGCCGCGCATTTCGTCGGCTTTGCCCTTCATGGAGGTGGCGAGGTTCTTGAGTTCGTCCGGATCGTCCTTCATGTTGTAGAGCTCGGGCGTGTCGCTGACGTAGTGGCAGTATTTCCAATCGCCTTCACGTAGCATTGCTTTCGCGTTCTTCGTCTTGAGGGCGAATTCGCTGTAGACGCGGGGCGCCTTGGTCTTCTCCGGTTCGCGCAACAGCGGAACCATGCTTGAGCCGTCGAGGCCTTCGGGGATGGGGATGCCGCACAGTTCACACAGCGTGGCGAAGATCTGGGTCTGGCTGACGGCGGTCTTGCATTCGGTGCCTTCGCGAGTGAGGCCGGGGACGCGGATGATCATGGGCACGCCGGCGGAGGGATCATAGAAGACGAACTTCTGCCAGAGGTTGTGCTCGCCCAGCATCTCGCCGTGGTCGGAGGAATAAATGACGATCGTGTCCTTTTCGAGATCGAGCTCCTTGAGCGCTGCCAGCACTTGGCCGAGCGTGTCGTCCATGTGGGCGATATTGGCATAATACATGGCGATGCGCTGGCGGGCCGCCGGCTCTTCCTTCACCTCGGGGGTGGGTCGGTTGAACTCGATGCGGTCCCTGGTCTCTTTCGGGATGGTGGAGAGATCCTGCTGGTTCCAGGTCTTGGGCATGGGGACGCGCGCCGGGTCGTACATCTTGGCGAAGCGACTGCCGGGGGTGAATGGATCGTGCGGTTTGAGGAACGAACTGATGAGGAAGAAGGGCTGCTTCTTGCCGTGGTTCTTCAGAAAGCGCACAGACTCGCGGGCGACGAAGTTTTCGAAGTGGTCTTTCTCTTCCAGGAATGACGGACGGCCGACGTGGACAGCGCCTTTGCGGTCGTCCTTCAGGCGGACGTTCTTCCAGGGGTCGCCGTAGTCGCGCCAGAGGTCGTCGATCTGCGGATTGCCGGAGCCGGAGTTGGATTGGGCGAGTTCTTCGGCATAGATCTTCGACTTCGGGCCCAGGTATTGGAACCAGTCGTTGAAATCGAGGCGGTAATCGAAGCCGTGCGTTTGGCCGTCCACGAAGTGCATCTTGCCGATCAATGAGGAGAAGTAGCCTGCGCGGCTGAAGGCGTGGGCCATGGTCTTGATTTCGAACGGCCACGGGGTCGAGTTGTTCCAGGTGCGGTGATTATGCGTGTAGCGGCCGGTGAGGATCGAAGCGCGACTGGGCGTGCAGACCGGATTGGTGCAATAGGTGGTGGTAAAGCGGGTGCCGGTGCGGGCCAGCGAATCGATATTGGGCGTGCGGGCCTGGGTGTCTCCCACGTAGCCGCTCTTGAGCGGGGCGTGCTGATCGGAGAGGAGGAACAGAACGTTCTTGGGCCGGGCCTGGGATGGCTGGGCAAGGCTCAGGGCGGGCGAGGCTCCGGCGGCGATTCCCGAGGCGAGGAACGATTTTCGCGTGACTTTAGCTGGCATGATGCCTAGCATCGTATCAGATTATTTGGCGTATAATGGTCCGCACAGGCGAGTGCACAGCGCCCGCAGCGCACGCGCTGCGAGGCTGCGTTGTGCACGGTTAATGGAAGGAGAGGCACTATGACATCGCGCAGATCGTTTCTTGCCGCCGCCGGCATGTTCACCGCTTCGGCTCGCGCCGCGGCTAGCGTTGAGGCCAAAATCGCGAAGAAGGACTTTCGCGGCATCTCGAAAGCCGACCTGCCCACGCCGTGCATGGTTGTCGACGAAGCACTGTTTGAAAAGAACCTGCGCATCATGGCCGAGCATACCCGCTCGGCGGGCATCCAAATTCGAGCCCACGTCAAGATTCACAAGTGCCCGGAGATTACGAAGAAGCAGGTCGCCCTCGGTGCGATCGGCGCCTGCTGCGCCACCATCGCCGAATCGGAATTGACCGCGGCCGCCGGTGTCAAAGGCGTGCTCATGACCGGACAGGCCGCGGGCCTCAATAAAATCGGGCGCGCCGCCGAGGTCGCCAAACGATCGCCGACATTCATGGTGGTGGCCGATGACCCTCTCACCGTCGACCTCTTGAATGACGCCGCGGGCGCGGCGGGCATTCGCATGAACGTGCTGACCGACGTGTTCGCCGGCCTGCGCCGGCAGGGCTGCCAGCCTGGCGAAACCGCGCTCAAACTTGCGCAGAAGATCGACAAATCGAAAAACCTGAAGCTCGCCGGCCTGATGGGCTACTCTGGCGATGCATCCCATACGCACGTCTGGGCAGAGCGCCGCAAACGCTCGCAACATGACCTCGCGGGCCTGCTCGAATCCGTCGAATTGTGCCGCAAGAGCGGACTCAACGTCCCCATCGTCACCGGTGGCAGCACCGGAACTTACAACATCGATGTCGGCTCGCTAACGGAATTGCAGGCCGGGTCGTACATTTTCATGGATACGCTGTACCGCGGAGTTGGCGGCCGAAGTGACGATCACGTCTATACCGACTTCGACAACTCGCTCACCGTCATGACCACCGTGATCAGTAAGACCCGGCCCAACGAGTGTGCGGTCGATTACGGGAACAAGGCGACGCTGCGCGCCACCGATCTGGTAAAGGGACGCCCCGAGGTGAAAGTCACGCCCGGCGGCGCCGAATACGGCATGCTTGGCTGGACCGAAGGGCCGGAATACAAGCTCGGCGAGCGCGTCGAGATCTATCCTTCCAACCTCGATACCAGCACCAACGTTTATGATCGCTATTACATCGCACGCGGCGAAAACATCGTCGACGTTTGGCCTATCATGGGCCGCGCTGGCGCTGCGCAGCGCTAGCCTCAGATGCAGTGCAATATTTGGAACGGACAGGGGAAACCGCCCACTGCCGCATAGTTTTTCAAGAAACCAAGGCCGGTCCGTCGAAATCGTAGCGCAGACATTCATGTCTTCCGCGTCGAGATTCGTCTCGACGTGTGTTTTCAACGCCGCGCCAAACCTCGACAAGAATGTCGAGGCGGCACGCAAGAATGCGCGCGCTACAAAACCGCGAAAACTATGTGGCTTTGGGCGAAACCACCGGAAGTACCTTTTCTGTCTGCTCATTGCCATGGCGGCGCCTGCCGCTGAAAACTGGCCGCAATTTCGCGGCGCCGATTCGCGCGGCGTCTCGGACGATCCGGCATTGCCCGCAAAGTGGAGCCAGGCGGAGAACGTGGTCTGGAAGGTTCCGGTAGCGGGCATCGGCTGGTCATCACCTGTGGTGTGGGGCGACCGCATCTTTCTCACGTCGGTGGAGAGTTCCGATGTGAAAGAGGCTCCGAAGAAGGGCCTGTATTTCGGCGGTGAGCGGCCTGCGCCGGCCGACGAACACCACTGGTACGCCTACTGCATCGATTTCAAAACCGGCAAGACTTTGTGGCGGAAGGAACTGCACAAAGGGCCGCCGCCGATGAGCCGCCACATGAAGAACAGCTACGCGTCGGAGACCGCAGTGACCGATGGCGACCGCGTCTTCTTCTACTTCGGCAATGTCGGGCTGTTCGCATTCGACATGGCGGGAAAGCCGCAGTGGGAGAAACGGTTCGATGCGGTGAAGACGCGCAACGGATGGGGAACGGCTGCGTCACCTGTGCTGCACAAGGGCCGCTTGTATGTCGTGAACGACAACGACGACAAGAGCTGGCTGGTGGCGCTCGATAAGGCCACGGGTAAACAGATCTGGCGCGTGGAGCGCGAGGAGAAGAGTAACTGGTCGACGCCATTTATCTGGGAGAGCGGCGGGCGTACGGAGTTAGTTACTACCGGCACTGGGAAGGTGCGCAGTTACGACCTGGATGGGAAGATACTGTGGGAGTTCGGGGGGATGTCGTCGATTGTCATTCCGACGCCTTTTACGCAGCACGGGCTGCTGTATTTGACCAGCGGTTATGTGGGGGATCAGAACCGTCCGGTGTATGTGATCAAGCCGGGCGCGAAGGGGGATATTACTTTGGCTAAGGGCGCCGTGGCGAGCGAGTATGTGGCGTGGTATCTGCCGCAGGCCGGACCTTACAATCCGACTCCGGTGGTTTATGGGGATTATTACTACACGCTACTCGATCGCGGGTTTCTGACCTGCCATGACGCGCGGACGGGGAAAGAGATTTACGGGAAGGTGCGGATCGATGCGCAGGCCGGGGCGTTTACGGCTTCGCCTTGGGCCGCGAATGGGAAGATATTTGCGCTTAGCGAGGATGGGGATACGTATGTGATTCAGGCGGGTCCGGAGTTTAAGTTACTGGGGAAGAATTCGCTGGATGAGATGAGTATGGCGACTCCGGCTTTGGTGCGGGGGAATTTGATTATTCGGACGGCTTCGAAATTGTGGAGGATTGGGAAGTAGGCGGGGCGGCGGTTTCGGCTGAGACGGTGTGAAAAAATGCGCTCGCAATGGTGGGACAGGCGGTTTCGCCTGTCCAAGTTCAAGTTTTCACGCGTTCTGACGGTGCCATCATGCAAAAAAGGCGGCGGATTACTCCGCCGCCCTTCCTGGTTTAGCTTACAACCTACTTAGAACGACAACTTCAAGGTCAGCTGGGCAACCCGCGGGTTGCTGCTGAACGCCTGATCCCATTTCCCGAAAAGAGGATTTCCGGGAATGAACATATTCGCCGATCCGGAGGTATTGCGCGCGCGAACGTTATTGACGCGGCCCAAGGTGTACTGCGGATGGTTCACTGCGTTGTACAGATCCATGCGGAACTGGATCTTCATCTTTTCCCCGACCGCGATGTTCTTTGCGATCGTGAAATCAATGTTGTTGATCATCGGCGTGGCCAGGATGTTACGGCCGGAGTTGGCGAACGAGCCAACTCCGGCTGCGATGAACTGAGCGCTGGGGTTGTTTGCCAGATAGGCAACCGTTGCTCCGGCGGTATTCTTCAATGCCGTAACAGCGCTGCCGACACCAGCCGTACCGTTCGGGTTGAGGATTACCCGGTCGCCAGCCGCGTCGCCGTTCTGGTTGGAATCGACGCCGCTCTGCGGAGTTGCCCATTCGCCGCTTTCCGCGGTGTAGGTGCCGGAGAATTCCCAGTTACCGAGCGTATTGCGCAGGAAGGGATTCTTGTCTTTACTGAACCAGGGCGTATCGTAAACGCTGCTGAAGGTGAAGCGATGGCGGCGGTCGAGAGCCGAGTTCGCTTTCTCGCCACCGATGTTGTTGAAGTCCTGCGGACGGCGGGGAGAAGCCACAATGGAATTGACTTCGGCGGTGCTGTCGTCAATCAGGTGGCTGAAGGTGTAGCCCAGATTGAAGAGCAGGTTCTTGCTGTAGCGCTTCTTCAAATCGAAAGCCATGCCGTGATAGTTGGAGTTTCCGCGCGGAACGTACGCTGTGATCGCGCTGGTGAAGCCAGAGGCCAACAGCGGATTCCAGGCTGAGGTTGCACGCAGTGCGGTAAAGGTGCCCGTGTTAACGGTGAGGGCATCCAACTGGGCCTGCGTGGGTGCTGCAAGGTAAGTGGGCAAGCCGAACGATGGCGAAGTCAGAGCGTTGCGATTGATCTGGTTCTGATAGAGCAGGTGAACGCCCTTGGTGCCCAGGTAGCGCAGCTCAACCGTGTAGTCGTTCTTGAACGAGTGCTGAATGCCCATGTTCCAGGTCAGCGCATATCCCAACTGCTGGTTGCCCGGCAAGTAGGATGAGGTAGCTGCGCGAGCCTGTGCGGCGGTAAGCGCGGCGGCCGTAGCGGTGGGCAGGATGCCGCCCTTTGAGATGAAGCCCGTGCCGACATTACCCGTTACGTCGACCGTGGATGTTGCCTGCGGAGGACGCGCGTTGGTGCCGACGTTGTCGAAGATCTGATCGTAGGCCATGCCGAAGCCGCCGCGGATGGAGGTACGGCCACTGGTGCCGGGCGAGTAGGCAAAGCCGAGGCGAGGCGCAAAGTTGTTCTTCTGCGTGACTGGAGCCTGGAAGGTCAAGACGCCGGGAACATTCGCGATTGCGTTGAGGTCGAATTCCTTCATCGACTTGGCGACCCCATTGAGCTCATAGCGGATGCCGACGTTGATGGTGAGGTTGCGGTTGAAGCGGAAGTTATCGTTGGCAAACATGTAGTAAGCGGCGTTGTTGCCGGAATACGGTTTGCCACCGACGTTGCGCTGGGCGATGAAATCCGGAATCGTGTCGTTCAGGAAGCCCTGCAGCGTGGTCCATTCATAATCGCCGCGGTTACGTTGGATGAAGGTGCTGGAGGCGATCAAAGAGCGGAGATCGACGCCGAATTTGAGATCGTGCCTGCCCTTGGTCCAGCTGACGTTATCGACGAGTTGATAGGTGGTCTGCTTGGTCGCCTGGGGTCCATTCGGGTCGGGGCCGATATTGAGGTTGAGGTCATTGCGCATGACCACGTTCGGAAACACGTCCAAGCCCGGGTAAGAGGCGTTGGGCACCTGCGTGTCGCTGTTGTAGCGGTTGAACGCGATGCGCACTTCATTGTTCAGCGTAGGGCTGAAGGTGTGGAACTCGGAAACGGAGCCAAGTTTAGCAGTGGTGGGCTGCGGGAAGAAGAACACCGGCAGGCTCGCCGCGGTGTCGACGCCAACGGTCTTGTTGCTGACGTAGCGTCCGCGCAACTGGTCCCGTTCGGAGATATTGTAATCGGAAGAGATCAGCCAGTTGTAGGTGTTGCTGTAGCTGGGCGCAACAATCGAATACACACCGAGCGGGATCGCCACTCCGTTAACGGTGGTGGTCTTCACCTGCGTGCCGGTAGCGGGGGCATACTGCTGGAGGATGCCAAGATTGGTCTTGGAGATTCCGGCCATGCCGCCAAGCGTGGTGTAACCTGCCGCGGTAGGCGCATAAACAGGCGAAGACGGAACGCCCGCCTGGCCAATCGGATTGTACTCATACAAGCCGTAGGCAAACAGTTTGTTCTTGAGGATTGGTCCGCCGAAATCGCCGCCTAAGCGGTTTTCATCGTAGCGGGGAGGGCTGAGCACACCCTGGCGCGCCGCTGCCTGATCGTTTGCTGTGAGATTGCGATTGCGGAACACTTCATAGCCGCTGCCATGAAACTGATTGGTACCGCTCTTGATCGAAGCGTTGAACTGGCCGCCCGAGGAGTGGCCGAATTCGGCGCTGAACTGGTTCTGCAGTACGGTGAATTCGCCAACGGCATCGTTGGGGATGAACACGGTGGGGCCAGTGACGTCTTTGCGGTTGTTGTCGACGCCATCGATGGTGAAGTTGTTGTTGCGGGGACGCTGTCCGCCAACCGCCGGGCCGTAGCCGACGCCGACTCCGCCGGAGCTGGCAACACCAGCGCCGACAAGCGCGAGGTTATAGATGCCGCCGTTCGGATTGGCCGACATGGTCAGTTCCTTGGCGAGTTTGCTTTCGTAGGTATTGGAAACCTGCGCCGTTGTGGTGTCAATCAGGGCCGTGGCCGCACTGACTTCCACCGTGCTGGAGACTGCTCCAACCGAGATGGTGACGTTCGCGGTGGTAGTCCGGCTAAGTGCAACGGTCACCTGCTTCATGGATGCGGTGGTGAAACCGGTTGCGGAGACAGTGATGGTGTATTCGCCAATGAGCACGTTGCCGAAGCGGTAGGCTCCGGAAGTGTCGGTCTTCGTGGTGGCTTTCACACTGGTTGCGACGTTGAGCAGTTCCACAGTAGCTCCGGCCACAACTGCGCCGGATGAATCCTAGACGGTGCCAACGATATTTCCATCGGAGGCTTGTGCGTTGAGATTGGCAGTCGTCATGGTCAGCGACAGGAACGCCGCGGCCATGGCGAAGAGCAACTTCGCGAATTGTAATTGTTTTTTCATATACGAGACTAGAGACCCTTTCATTGTCTGGAATCGAAGTTCGGACTCCCCAAAGTTATTGAAAACACAAAGCTCAGGTTACCAGACTATCTTTATAGAGTAGTCCTGAATCAGGGTTTTGGCAAGCAGGGAAAGGGGATGGGATGAAGAAAAGGAAGGATTTTACGAGCTTCACGAATAAAAAAGCCGGACTCGCCCTTGATGGGGCGAGTCCGGCTGGTTTGATGGAGTCAATCTGATCTAGAAGATGAACTTGAACTCCATACGCAGGCTGCGGCGTGGCTGCCACCCGTATGGCTGGCCATATAAGCTGTTCAATGTTCGACCTTGAGTGTTTGCAGCGGCGATCCAATCGTAGCCTTTCGACATGATGGCGCCGTAATCAAAGCCTGCGGCGTCAGCCCCAATCTTGGTGCAATTGGTGCCAGCCGTTCCGCAGGTTGCCGGGTTGATGCCGGACGTGCGGATCAGGTTTTGGTTGATTAGCGTTGCGCTGTGGTTGTTCAAGCAGTTGAAGCAATCCACAGAGAGCCGTGCCAACATCTTTTCGTTGGATTTGCTGACGTGGACTTCATGACTGATGTTGAGATCGGTCTGATTGTACATTGGCGTACGCTTTGTGCCGACATTCCCAAGAGCCCATGCCCCGGTAGTTGGATTGCGTGTCACATCGGCAAAATTACCACGGCCTTCAACAAAAACCGGAGCGCCCCATACACTGATATAGCTGCTAAGTGGGGTACCGGAGTAGATCTGCTGATAGCCGCCGATGCGCGTCGTACCGGCCTTTGACTTCAGGTCGTAATAGCCGTACATCTTAATAGTGTTCGGACGATCGGTAGCCAAGAGGCCAGAGGCCGGCTTGCCATGTGCGTCAAACGACATGAACGGTTCGTCAAACGCGCGGCCAGTATTGGAAGTATTCCGACCAAGGCTGTCGCTAAGGTCGGTGTCCGTGCTGCCGGCGTAGTTGCCATAGAGGCGGCTATATGTGTAAGAGAACGAACCGTAGAACTTCCCAGCTCGCTTGGTAAGGCGCAGTTCCAGCCCGTCGTAATTGCGTATTGCGGGAGGATTGGCTGGGCAACCGTTGCAATTCGGAACGGTTGCGTTGACGCCTTGTCCGGGATTGACGATGTAGTAGACTTCGCCGTTCTGAGTGATGGTGCCGGCATCTTCAATCGTGCGGTCCAGGCGTTTGCGGTTGTAGCGGGGCTCAAACACCAGACTGGGCGAAATCTGCCAGGCGGCGCCGATGGAAACTTCATGCTGCTTAATAGGCTTGAGGTTCGGGTCAACCAGTCCGCCAGCTCCGAGCGAACCCGGTTGATTGGGATCGTTCGCAGGTTCGCGATAATCGTAGTTTTCGATGAAGCGCATTTGAGAAGGCAGGCTCCCAACGGCGGGGGTTGCGCCTCCACCCAGCGGGCAGTAATGACCTTGCGCATCGCGAGACGGTTGGATCAGGTTGAAATTGGGCGTATCGAGTGCATATACGCAATCATGCCAATAGTCGCCGCCAAAGCTGCCACGAGGAAGACCATATTTCATAACATCGAAGAAGTAACCGAAGCTTGCATAAACCTTGAACTTGCCGGTACCAGTAACATCATAGGCACCGCCAAGCCGGGGAGCAACCTTTTGGCCCCAGCCAAAATCGATGCCATTGAAGCCGGGCAAGCTGTTGTACGAGGGGAGGCTTTCTTTTTCCATGCGAACACCCATGTTCAACGTTAAGCGCTTGCTGACCGTAAAACTATCCTGGAAGTATAGCCCATGATTAAAGCCGCCCACTTTGCCAGCCGTGCCGAGGTCGCGGATGTTGACCGTGCCCCATAGACCCGTGCAGGCGGTGCCATCGGCTGAACCACCGCCGATCGTGCCGTAGTTCTTCAGGTTTGTCGCATTAATGGCCTTGCAACGCGATTGGCCGTCGGTGGTATTCGGCGCGTAAGCATTCACGTAGGAAACGTAGACGTCGGCCGTATTGTAACCCGTCGCAACGTCGTTGGTTCCATGGGTCAGCGAGTAGCCGAACTTCAAGTTGTGCGTACCGCCAAAACCATGCTTGAAGTAAGCCATATCCTGGCCAAAGTTGTAGCGCTGCCATTGATCCTTACTGGTTGAAGTGTTGGCGCCGATATTCGTCCAACCAGTCGAATTCACATAAGCCGCAGGCAGCAGGCTTCCATCCAAAGCTTTGGTGCTGGCCAGAGCCGGAGAGTTCGTGGTGCTGTAAGAATAGTTGGTATCGCGGTAGGTATATTGAATGCCGGTGGGAATACCGCGGCTCTGCGTATCCTGGAAGAAATAACCGAAGCGAGTGGTGGCAATCAGATTCGGAGTAATCGTGATGTCAGCGCCAACGCTATAGATCACGTTGGGATTGACGCTACCCTGGCCATAGTTGTAATTGTTCAGGTTATTGGTGGAGGATGCGTTGAACTGGCCAAAAGCATCGTCCGCCTGAGGCAATGTTGCCACACCCTGGACGCGGTTGTAAGCATAAGACCAAGATCCAAATACGCGGATCTTCTGGGTAGCAAGATAGTCAAGCCGTCCCAGGGCGTAGTAGGTGTTTGTGTCCTGGTGTATCGCCGAATTGCCGGGAACTGGCGCCGTGGGCGCGAAATTCACGGTGCGGGCTATCGTGGCGTATTCCGGGGCGATGGAGAAGAATGCCCAAAGCCGGTCTTTCATTAGAGGTCCGCCCACGCTGAAACCTGGGGTAATCGTGCGGTAATGATCCTTCTTCGGCTGATAGTTTTCGGCCGGTTGATCGAGCAACTTGGCTCCATTCGCATTGGCCGCGATGGATGGGTTCTTGATCAACGTCGGATTGGGAGCCGAATTGAAACGGTCGCCGGCATAGTAGCCAAAAACGCTACCGTGAATCTCGTTGGAGCCGCGTTTCTGAACTACGTTGATCACGCCGCCCAGGGCGCCTCCGAACTCTGCTTCAAAACCGCTGGTCTTGATTTGAATTTCCTGAATGAAATCCATGGGAACGTTGGCAGCGGAATGCCCATCCTGTAGAGATGCGGTTTCCATCCCTTCCACGAGGTAAGAGTTTTCCGCGTTGCTGGCACCATCCACCTGGAATCCGTTATTGGCACTGCCCGTACTATTTTGCAGAGGCTCGGACCGCGCGCCAGGAGCAAACTGAATGACACTCTGGAAGGAACGCCCTGTCGGAACGCTATTAAGTACAGTATTGGAGATATTCGTTTGAACTTTGCTTTGCGACACGTCGATTTGGCTGGCACCTTCGGTAACTTCCACGGTTTCCGAGACCGCGCCTACTGCCATTGCGATCTCAAGACTCGGCAGATGCCCGACCGAAAGCGCAAGTTCCTGCTTGTATGTGCGAAAGCCGCTCGCCGTAACCGTGACAACATAGGCTCCCGGCGGCAGGTTGGCAAAACGGAAGTATCCGCCAGCGTCGGTTTCAGCTTTCTTTGCGCCAATCATAGCGGAACTGGTAACGGTGATGCTCGCTTTGGGAATGGTCGCTCCCTGCGGATCCTTTACGGTTCCTTGCAGACCCGCGGTCGTTTCCTGCGCAAACCCTGCCATCGCTGTAAGGATGACAAGGGCTAGGCAGGCGAATACGGTTGCAATCTTATTAAGTTGAATGCGGTAATACATTAATCGCTCTCCTGTTTAGAGTATTTTGGGGATTTGGTCAGATCGCCAGCTTGGTAAGCTTGATCAAATTCGGCAGGCCGGTGGTTTGTGGCCAAGTGGTACAACGGAGTACTCGAACGGGGTGTTAGCGCATAGGCGTTAACGGCTGGATACGTGGAAAGAGGTGGGGGGATAGGGAGGTAGCCAACGAATCCGGAATAGCTTGCGCCAGCCCAAATCCAGGAATACGCGAAGGCACAGAAGCACTTGCCCCTACCTGGCAATTTCAAAATCTCCCCAACATTTAACCAACAGACCTAGTTGTTGACAATGTTAACACAAATTTACATGAATGCAATCAAGGAGACACGTCTAAGATGTGGCGCGGGCCTCCAGGCCAGCGGTCTCGACATTCGTGTCGAGATGTCCGGAACACACGCCGAGACGAATCTCGGCGCGGCAGACCTGGAGGTCTGCGCTACAACACCTTCGCCACAACTATAGTCATGTCGTCGTGCTGGGGGGCGCCGTTTACAAAGGCGTCGGCGGCCTCCATCATGCGAGGAATCATGTCCTTGGCGGATAGGGTCCGAATTTGGTTGACGGCTAGAGTCAGGTTTTCCTCTCCCCACTCTTCGTCGCGCGTGTCCATCGCTTCGCTGATGCCGTCTGTGAAGGCAACCAGAATGTCGCCACTTTGCAGTTGCACTTCCGCCTGCTGGTAGGCGGCCGGACGGAAGAGCCCTACTACCGGCCCACCGACATCGAGATGAATCTGTTGATCGCCCCGAAACAGAATAGGTGGATTGTGGCCGCCGTTGGAATAGCTCAGGGTTTTTGTGGTGGGGTCGTACTGCGAGTAGAAAAATGTGGCGTAGCGGTTGGAGGTCGACGCGTCAAAGACCTGGCGGTTCAGATTTCCCATGAGCTTAGCGAGGTCCGTGGTTCCTGCAATCGCCTGCCCGCGCAGGAAGGCCTGTAGGGAGGCCATCAGCAGGGCGGCTGGAACGCCTTTACCGGAGACGTCGCCGATCGCGATGCCGAGGTGGCCGTTTTCGAGGGGTACGAAATCGTAGTAGTCGCCGCCTACGGCCAGGGCGGGGCGGCAGTAACCAGCGATATCGAGGCCCTCAACCACTGGGACGGACTGCGGGAAAAATCGCTGCTGGACTTCCCGCGCGATTTCGATTTCGCGGTTAAGCCTTTCTTTTTGTGCGGCTTCGCGGGCCACGGCATCAGTAAGGCGGGAGTTTTCGAGCGCCATCCCGACCTGGCCGGCCACCGAACCCAGCAGGCGGATATCGGAGGGGGAGTACGGCTCCTCGCTGCGCTTGGCTCCGAGACTGATGAACCCGAGCAAAGTGTTCTT